>JADMIO011545286.1_pt1 | contig 120062 bp, 104 predicted proteins | sample 8958161 | NCBI WGS metagenome assembly JADMIO01 (sample SAMN16585339, study PRJNA669376) | soil metagenome | isolation source: Crop rotation soil | place: USA: Cullars Rotation, Alabama | collected 2011 | reverse complement strand
CGCGACAACTTGTCCACGTGGAATTCTAAGCTTAGGATCCCAATGTGCTGGAAAGGGCCCGGTAAAGCTTGTGCCAACGAATCGAGTCGAACGTGAGCGGATATCATCCGCGCGCTCGGGCCGGGGCTTGCGCAGAGCCTTGTATCTTACAAATGTGTCTGATCGGTCGGCTCGCCGCGGCTCAAAGCCGCAAGAGCCGAACTCGGCGTGGGGAACATCGCAGCAGTGACGAGGGAACGCGCAGTGACTCCGACCCGCCCGCCCCGAGATTCGCAGGCCCACGTGCAAATACGGCGATGGTCGGCATCGAGCCTCGGAGCGTCCGGCTCTGAAAAGCCCGTAGACTGTCACAGCGCAGCCCAGGGCGTTGCCCGGACAACGCCCTGGGTGAGGATGCGCTTATTTTCTTGAAGCCCTGTATGGGCGTTACCTTTTTCGCGGGCCGGGGCGCACTTGAACGGCGATTAGCAGTCGACCCGCGGTGGGCTGGCGAGCGACTTACGGCCGCGATGGAACAGCCGGCCGGACGCGCTTCGGGGCAACCCACTCGTCCCACTCATCGCCAAACCCTTCATAGTGGACCTGGTGCAGGCCCAGCTTGTTGGCGATGACGTGGCCCCGCCACCACTGGCCGCCCCACTCGATCTGCACGGGTGTCTTCGGCGTAATCTCGGCGAGCTTGAGCGAGCGGGTGCGGTTCGGCTTGACCCATTCATCCCACTCGGGACCGAAGCCAACGTATCGCACGAACGAGTCCTTGTCCCGCCGCTTGAGCACCTGCCCGCGCCACCACTGGCCCTGCCATTCGATCTCGATGAAGCGGTCCTTGCCCTTCGTCAGCGCTGCGTCGGCGGGAGCGGATTTCTTATCAGTGAGGGCGAGGACGGCGTCGCCTTTGAAGCCGGCGGACGCGGCGTGATAAGCGAGCTGACCTTCGGCGAAGGCGAGTTCCTCCTCCGTGAAGTCCGCCAGTTCGGCGAGCGTGATCTTGCCATCCGCGTTGGCGTCGACGGCGGGATCGCCGCGGAGGCCGCGGAGAAGCGTTTCGGTAAAGGTCCAGTTGCCCGTCGACGTGCCGGCCGGCTCGACGGAGGCGAGCGTGGCGTAGGCGATGCGGCTCCTGCGTTTGCCCGCCTCGACGCCGAGCGCGCCGGAATGGCAGCAGTCGGCGGTGAGCAGCACGCGCGAGCCTTTGAAATGTTTCTCGATCGCATCGATGACGGTAGGGACGGCGAGGCCGGTCGCGGTGCTGGTCATGTCGTAATTCGCAAGGCAGGTCGGGCCTTTCGCATCGGCGGCGCGGACGCCGTGCCCCGCGTAATAGAAGATGAGCAGGTCGCCTTCGCGGGTTTGCGCGAGCTGCCTGTCGAGCGCGGAGAGGATCGCTTCCCGCGTCGCCTTCTGGTCGATCAGAAACACCACCTGCTCCTGCGGTACGCCCGCCGCCCGAAAAAACTCGATCAACTCCGCGTCACGCCGGCCTTTCTTCGGGAAGTTGGCGAACTGGTTTTTCGCTTTCCACTCGAGCACGCCGATGGCGAAGACCCAGGTCCTTTTCGGCTGCCAGTCGGGCTCGGAGGCGAACGAAGGCGAGATCGACGCGACGATAAGCATGACTACGAGAGCGGATTTGGGCACGAAGAGTCTCCGCGAAAGCGAAGGGGCGGCAAGCGCGAGTGTATGAGTGACATCTGGCAATGCACACGGTTCCAGGAAAGTGGCAAGCAACCCGAAGGCGGGTCCCATTCTAACCAGCGGGTTGCACTCAAATGGAGTTGCAACGGCCGCAGCGCGCCGGCGGTAAACTGTTGACGCGATATATCACGTGGAGATGCTCATGCTCATATCAAGATCCCTTTGTGTGTTGCTAGTGCTGGCGATGTGCGGCGAGGTTTGCGCGGCATACGAGCCCAGCGCCGACAATGACACGCGCGAAGTTGTCACGCTGCTCACCGACTGGGTGGACGCGAAGCGCAGCGACCGCAAGGTGCCTATGAAGATCTATTACCCCAGGGGGACCGATGCCTGCGCGACGGTGATCTTTTCGCACGGGCTGGGCGGCACGCGCAGCGGCTACGAGTTCCTCGGCAGCTACTGGGCGAGCCACGGCTACGTCAGCGTCCACGTCCAGCACATCGGCAGCGACGACTCGGCGTGGAAAGACGTGCCGCTGGGCGAGCGGATGGCCGCGATGAAGAAGGCCGCATCGGATGCCACATTGGCGATGCAGCGGCCGGCGGATGTGAAGTTCGCGATCGACACGCTCGAGAAACTCAACGCCGATGAAAAGTCGCCGCTCCACAAACGCATCGACATGAGCAAGCTCGGCATGGCGGGCCATTCGTTCGGCGCATGGACGACGCTGGCAGTGGGCGGCCTCACCTTCGGCCGGCTGGGGCAGGCGGGCGCCGATAAGCGGATCAAGGCGATGATCCCCATGAGCGCCCCCGTGCCGCGCGATCCCGCGACCTACGCCGAGAGTTACGCGAAGGTCACCATCCCGGCCCTGCACATGACGGGCACGCTCGATGAGAGCCCGGTGAACGACACAAAAGCGACGGACCGTCGCGTGCCTTTCGATCACTCCCCCGCCAAGAACGGCGCCGACACATACCTCATCATTTTCGACGGCGGCGACCACATGGTCTTCTCCGGCCAGCGCGGCCGCCTCGGCGGCGGCGGCGACCCGAAGAAAGACTCCGCGTTCCACAAGATCATCCGTCGCAGCTCGCTGGCGTTCCTCGATGCGTACCTGCGCGACAATGCCGACGCGAAGACCTGGCTCCAGCAGGAAGCGGGACTGAAAGCGGCAATCGGTAAAGACGGAACATTGGAAATCAAGAAGTAATGGCGGCCGAGAACCACGCATCGTCTTGAACTGCTCGGCGGGCCTCGCCGAATATAGATACAACAATTTCTTTCCCACGCGGCATGGAATCAACCGTCATTATCCTTCTGATCATCCTCGGGTTCGTCCTGTGCGTCATGTTTCTCGTCATGGGTCTGTCCGCCTTCAGCGCGAAAGGGATGTGCTGGTCGAGAGCCAAGCAGATATACACTCGTGGGCCCAAGACCAAGGCGCTGGGCATCCTGTTCATCTCCATCGCCGCGGCCGGCATCGGCAAGGCCTTGCACTTCGAGATCACCCGCCACGCAGCATACAACCGCAACCGCGCCGCGGCAGCGCCGAAACAATACGCCCCTCCCCCGCAATTGACTGCGAATATCCCCGCCGGCGCCCACGTCGACAGCAGCGCCGGCTTCTTCATCGTCCCGCCGCCCGATTACGTGTGGGAAGGCAACTTCATGGGAGAGGTCGTCGCCCGCTTCAAGGAAAAGCTCGATGGCCCGGAAATCGAGCACCACGTGGTCATCACGCGCGAGTTCAAATCAATATATGGATCGCTCTCGGCGGCTTATGCGGAATACCAGACTCTGCACGACTCCAAGATCATCGAAACTTTCGACGACAAGCTAGGCCCGTTCCCTTGTCTGCGCATCGTCCACACCGACGATTGGAATACGATCAACCACTGTTTCCTCTATATGGACGACGACTCCCTCTGGACCATCACGTGCTGGGGCCACCCCGACCGCTTCGAAGACGCCCGCGCGGCTCTTGAGAAATCCGCGCGGTCGTTCCGGACGTTCGCGATGGCGAATGAGGAGGCCGAGAAAGCGAAGAAGACAAAGAAGACCAAACCGTAGCCTCGCCGTCACCCTCAACTCGCACCGTGCAGTCAGTGCGGAAATGTAACAAGCCGTGCACCGCGCGGCGGCCGGCCGAGTGCACAGCCTAAGATTGCCATCGATCCCGTCACCCAAGGAGGCGCTCATGGCACGTCACCTGCTGTTTCCATCGTTGATGCTCGTCCTCGTCCTCGCGCGCTTCAGCACCGCGGAAGAACTCCCCGCCCCAGCACTGGAAGCGGTCGCCGCGTTCGAAAAGGACACCAGTGCGATCGTCGCCGAAGCGGAAAAAAAACTCGAGAAGCGCAAGGCGGAACTCGTCGAGAAACTCAAGAAGCTCCAGGACGAATACACAAAGGCCGGCAAGCTCGACGAAGCGGTGGCGATCCGCGACGCCGTCCGCGGGCTGACCACCAACTTTGCTGCCGGGACGAAGGTGGAGGTCGAATGGCGGGGCTCGTGGTACCCGGCCCAGGTCCTCGAGGCGAAGGACGGCAAGTGGTACATCCATTACGACAACGATGGCGATGAATGGAACGAGTGGGTCGACGCCCCGCGCATCCGCTGCCGGGGCGGGACCCCCGCCAAGCCCGCCGGCCCCGCCTTCCCCGCCGGTTCGAAGGTAGACGTCAAGTGGGAGGAGACCTGGTGGCCCGCCGAAGTGATCGAGGCGAAGGATGGCACGTGGCACATCCACTACGACGGGTACGGCGACGAGTGGAACGAATGGGTGGAGACGGCGCGCATCCGAACCCGCGAGGCGATCGAGACGGATGCGCCGCGCTTGCCCTGATAATCGGCCAGCGCCATCCACAGAACTCCATCGCTACTTGCCCGCTCGCTCGACCACTCGCACCGCCGCGATGATCGGCGCGGGGTTTGTCGCCGGATACATGTCGTCCTTCCCGATGAGGAAGATGCGCACGGCGAAGCGGTCGAGTTTCTGCGTGCTGATCGTCTTGCCGTCGAACATGAACTGCACGACGCCGTCCTTCCACTCGACGCGGTACGTGTGCGGTTTGCCATCGTTGACGGCGTCCACGTCGCCGGCCCGTTCCTCGGTGCGCACGCTGTCGCCGCCCTTGGAGGGGACGCCCGCCGCGAGCACCTTGAAGGGCTTGTAGCCCGTGCCGATGCGCCAGTTCCAGAACGAGGCCTTCTCGGTGTAGTGCGTGTGCTGTTTTTGGACGGTCTCCCAGGCGGAGAGCGGGTGGGACTTGTCGGCCCCGGCGGCGGGCGCGGTGAAGCCGGTCATGGTGCATTCGAAATAGCCGTCGCTGATGGCGTGGCCGACGTCGTACTCGATCTGCCCGCCGGTGGAGCGCCAGCCGATGGTGCCATCGGCGGCCTTTTCGAATTCGCCCTTGCCATTCACCTTCCCGACGGTCTTGCCCTTGAGCGAGTCGCGGACGCGCTCGCGCTCTTTCGGTTTGTCCTTTTCGTTGGCCGAGGCCGGCGCATCGGCCGCGCCGGCGGAGGGGGCGATCAGCATCACAAGCAGGAACGCGGCGAGCGTGCGCATGGGGCCTCCCGGCTGGAAGTGCCTCGATCATATCAGCGACGGCGTGGTTCCAGGCGAACGGCCGGCGTAAGCCGGCTGGTGGATCCGCCGGAGTGATCGCTTGGTGGGTCGGCCGGAACCAGCCGGCTTACGCCGGCCGCTCGCCGGACAACGCGACTTGACATCATTCGTCATCCAAAGATAATTGCATCATGACGCAAATAAGCAAACGTCGTCCTCCCGCCACGCCGAAGCAGGCGGCCCGCTGCTGCGGCCCCCTCGACGATTGCCTCGACGCGGAGCTGTTCAAAGCGCTGAGCGATCCGACGCGGGCGAAGCTCGTCGCCTGCATCGGCAAGTGCGGACGCGGCTGCTCGGTCGGCGAGATCGCCGAGTGCTGCGCGGTCGACATGTCGGTCGTCTCCCGCCACCTCGCGCAGCTCGCGCGGTCCGGCGTCCTGGAAGCGACGAAGACGGGCCGCACCGTGTCGTACCGCGTCCGCTACGCCGAGGTTTCGAAATCGCTTCGGTCGCTCGCCGATGCACTAGATGCCTGCTGTCCGGAGGGAGCTTGCCATGCCAACTGCTGCTGAGCGGCTCCGCGTGCTGTTCCTCTGCACGGGCAACTCCTGCCGGAGCCAGATGGCCGAAGGCTGGGCGCGGTCGCTTCGCTCTAATTCGATCGAGGCGCACTCGGCCGGGACGGACCCACACGGGACGAATCGGCTGGCCATCCGCGCCATGGCGGAGGCCGGCGTCGATATCGCATCGCACCACTCCAAGCGCGTCGATGCGCTCGCCGGCATTACGTTCGATTACGTCGTCACCGTCTGCGACTCCGCCCAGGAGTCCTGCCCGCTGTTTCCCGGCTCGACGAAGGTCGTTCACGTCGGCTTCGACGACCCGCCCCGGCTGGCGAAGGGGGCGAAGTCGGATGACGAGGCGATGCCGCACTATCGACGCGTGCGCGATGAGATCCGGCGCTTCGTCGAGACGCTGCCGGGCGGCCTGACGGAGGGGCGATGAACAAGCTGCTGGCCGAGTCGCTGGGGACGTTCTGCCTCGTCTTCGCGGGCACCGGCGCGATCATCGTCAACCAGACGACCGGCGGCGCCGTGTCGCACGTCGGGGTTGCGCTCACGTTCGGCCTGGTGGTGATGGCGATGATCTACGCGATGGGCGACGTCTCGGGCGCGCACCTCAACCCGGCGGTGTCGCTCGGCTTCGTATTGGCGGGGCGGTTCCCAGTGCGCGAGTTGCCGGCGTACGTCCTCGCTCAGCTCATCGGGGCGTTCGTCGCTTCCTCGCTGCTCCGCGCTCTCTTCCCCGACAGCGCTTCACTCGGCGCGACGCTGCCCCGTGACGGCGCAACGCAGTCGTTCATCCTTGAGGTTGTGCTGACGTTCATGCTGATGCTCGTGATCCTGTCGGTGTCGGCGGGTGCGAAAGAGAAAGGAATCACCGCCGGGATCGCCATCGGGGGCATCGTGGGGCTCGAAGCGCTGTTCGCGGGGCCGATCAGCGGGGCGTCGATGAACCCCGCGCGCTCACTCGCACCGGCGGTGGTTGCGTGGCGGCTCGATGCGCTGTGGGTTTACCTCGTCGCGCCGTTCATCGGGGCCGCGCTGGCGGTGCCATGCTTGGCGGGGATGGTGGCGCGACGGGAGCCACGCACGGTTCCGTAAATCACGTCGGGCTCGCTCCAGCTCGAGTGACGATCACTTCTTGTCGCCGCCATCGTCCTTCGCTTTCGGCAACACCTTGTTGAGCGTCGCGCTGGGAGAACGAGTGGTGGGCGCTGTGCCGATGCCTTTGCCATCAACGAAGACCTCCGTCTGGCTGCACGCGAAGCAGATCAGCAGCTCGACGGTCTTCTTCTCGTGAACCACGCGGATGCCGTGGCGGGGCTCGAAGCACCTGGCGATGGAGCCGTCGCTTTCCTGGATGCCCTTGAGCGTGGCCGCGACGACGGCGGCGCGGGTCTCCTTGTCCTTGACGGACACGCGGGCGAGCACGCGGTATCCGTGGAAGTCGTCCTTGCCGGGCTTTTCCTATTCGGCGGGATCGACGGCGAGGACTTCGAATTCCTCCGCCTCGCGCAGCGCGGTCACGACATCTTTCGGCAGCTCTTTCAAGAGCTGGCCGCTTGCAGTCGTCACGATGCACAACACGGCAACCAGTGAAGCTGCGCGGGCGATCATCGTCATCCTCCTGGCGCAAGAGTGAAGAGAAGGCGGGCCAAACGAATGGGCGGGGAGGGGGTCGAACCCTCGACCAACGGCTTAAAAGGCCGCTGCTCTACCACTGAGCTACCCGCCCTGAACTCCGGCGGGCCGGTGGGGCCGTCAGGGGGAGCGAGACTGTACGGGCGGACGGGGGGTGGGGTCAAACGGCGCGGTAGGCGATCGGAGGGAGAGGATTAGGATTATGAGTAGGATTAAGATTAGGATTGGCAATGCCGTGGACATCGCTCTAGGCGGCGTTCCTATTCATCATCCTACTCATAATCCTAATCCTCTGCCCTCTTCTCTCCCCCCCTCTCCCTTCTCCCCATGCGTGTCCTCCTGCAACGTGTCACCTCCGGCTCCGTCACCGTCGATGGGGCCATCGTCGGGCGCATCGGCCCCGGGCTGGTGCTGCTGGCCGGCATCGGCCACAACGACACTGCCGAGATCGTCGACCGCATGGCGGAGAAAGTGGCGATGCTGCGGATCTTCAATGACGAGGCGGGCAAGTTCAACCGCTCGCTGCTGGATGTCGGCGGGTCCGCGCTGGTCGTCTCGCAGTTCACCCTTTTCGCCGACGCCCGCAAGGGACGCAGGCCAAGTTTCACCGATGCCGCGCGGCCTGATCTCGCGTCGCCGCTGTGCGACCGGTTTGCCGAAGCACTGCGGAAGCTCGGCGTCAAGGAAGTCGCGACGGGCGTCTTCGGCGCCTCGATGCATGTCGATATTCAGAACGACGGGCCGGTCACGATCTGGCTTGACAGCAAAGAACTCGGAATGGCGTGAGCGGCGGAGTGTTCGGGCGAACGGCCGGCGTAAGCCGTCTGGTTCTTTGGGCGGCTGGAACCAGCCGGCTTACGCCGGCCGTTCGCCTCGGAAAGACGCTTCGGAAATGTGAAGCGATCAGGCCAAAATGACCGATCATGGGGCTGGGCCACACGTCCGTTACCGGGGTGGAAACTGTATCACAGGGCAAGGGGCACAGCCATGACGGCGAACGATATGAGTATCGACATCGACGAGACCTTGGGCAGCCGGGAGCACGCGGCGCGGGCCTTCACGGAGGCCCGGCGGCGGCAATTGGAACTGGCGCTCGAGGGCCGGCTGGAGGAGTCCGCGGCTTACGCGCAAATGGCGGCGACGGCGCGGGCGCTGCTCGATGAACTCGATGAGCTTGAACCAATCATGGACGAACCGTTCCTGTGTCTTTGAGCCGCCGCGCCCCCACGCAAATGTCGTACGCCTGATTCCGGAATAGGCCAAGGCGATCCAACAGTTACTCCCCTTCTTCATCGCGCCGATTGAACATCCAGCCTCGCGGTGCGTCTCACCATAGACCGGCCTCCCCTGCCGGCGGCGATCATTGTTCTCAAACCTCGCTCGGTCCACCCTTGGAGGGCTTGTCATGCGTACCCGTTCACTCGCGCTCGTCTCCTTCTGTGCCGCGCTCGCGGTCATCCAATCCGCCGCGGCCGCACAAGAGGACAAGTTCCTCGAGATTCCCGTCACCAAGGCGGTGCTCTACTCCTCGGGCGTCGGCTACTTTGAGCACTCCGGGTCGGTCGAGGGCGACGCGGCCGTCCGCCTGATGTTCAAGACCAGCCAGATCAACGATGTGCTCAAGAGCATGGTGCTGATGGACATGGACGGCGGCACGATCAACCGCGCGACGTACGGGAGCAACGACCCCGTCGACCGCGCCCTGCGCTCCTTCGGCGTCGACATCTCCGGCGCCCCCACGCTGCCGGAGCTGCTCAAGCAGCTGCGCGGCGCCGAGGTCACCGTCGACGGCGTCACCGGCAAGATCCTCAGCGTCGAGGCCGAAGAGAAAGTCGTCGGCGAACCGCCCACGAAAGTCACCGAGTGGCTCCTGCGCCTCGTCACCGAGAAGGGCATCAAGACGGTCCGCCTGAGCGCGACGACCGAGATCGTCTTCACCGACAAGAAGATGCAGGCCGAGCTGAACGAGGCGCTCACCCTCCTGATCGGCGCGAAAGACACCGACCGCAAGGCCGTCGACCTGCACTTCAGCGGCAAGGGTAAGCGCCGCGTGCGGATCGGTTACATCGTCGAGAGCCCGGTGTGGAAGACCTCGTACCGGCTGGACCTCTCCGACAAACCGCTGATCCAGGGCTGGGCGATTCTCGAGAACGCATCGGACAACGATTGGAAAAACGTCGGCCTGTCGCTGGTGAGCGGCCGGCCGATCTCGTTCATCCAGGACCTCTACACGCCGCTGTATGTGGATCGCCCCGTGGTGCAGCCGGAACTGTACGCGTCGCTCAAGCCGCGCGTGTACGAGGAAGGCATCGAACGCGAGCAGGCTGCGAAGCGGCTCAGCGAAGCGAAAGAAGACACGCGGTTCGCGCGGAACCGCGCCGCTGCGCCGGGCGCTCCCTCGGCCGAGGCGGGGTTCGCCTACAAGGCCGAGAAGGATGCGCAAAACCGCCCCAGCGATGAGAAATTCGACCTCGGCTCCAGCGTCACTCCCGTCGCCTCCGGCTCGTCGATCGGCGAGCTCTTCGAGTTCTCGATCCACCACCCTGTCGATCTCCAGCGCCGCCGCTCCGCGATGCTCCCGATCGTGAACCAGCCGGTGAAGGCCGAGAAGGTCAGCATCTACAACCAGAGCCAGCACGCGACCCAGCCGCTCAACGGCGTGTACCTCACCAACGACACCGGCATGAAGCTCCTCGCCGGCCCCGTCACCGTGTTCGACGGCGGCAAGTATGCCGGCGACGCCCGCATCGGCCACCTCGCCGCCAACGAAAAACGCCTGCTCAGCTACGCCGTCGACCTGGCAATGACCATCGACCCCTCGGTCAACAACTCTTCGCGCATCGTCTCGGCCAAGCTCGTGCGCGGCGTCCTCCACGTCAACCGCGTCACCACCTTCACGCAGACTTACAAGATCAAGAACAAAGCGGAGCAGAAGCGCATCGTCATCGTCGAGCACCCGTTCATCAACGGCCGCAACCTGACCGACCCGAAGACCTACGAAGAGAAGACGCCGGCGCTCTACCGCTTCCGCGTGAACGTCGATGCCAAGAGCACGGGCGACTTCGTGGTCGAGGAGACGCAGCCGGGCGCCCAGCAGATCGCGATCTACGGCGCATCCCCGAACTCCTACCTCGGCTTCCTCCAGGAAGGCACGATCTCCGCGGATGTGAAGAAGGCGCTGGAGAAGGCCGCCGCACTTCAGAACGAGTTGAGCGTGCTGGAGAATCAGCTCAACCAGTTCCGCCAGCAGAAGGCGCAGATCGAGCAGGGCCAGGACCGCCTCCGCCGCAACATCGACACCGCCGGCCGCGACACCGAGCTCGGCAAACGCTACCTCTCCAAGCTCGCGGAAGAAGAGACGACGATCGAGAAGCTCGAAGTGCAGATCAACGACACGCAGAAGAAGGTGGATGCGAAGCGCAAGGAGCTGGCGGACTATTTGAATGGGTTGGATTTGAACTAAGCGTCGCGCGACTTTGAAAAGAATTTGATTTGAAAAACCAAGCCCGATGATGAGGCTCAGCGAATCGTCGGGGTATTCAGGCGAACGGCCGCCGATACCCCGCCGATTCGCAAGGCCTCATCATCGGCTTGGTTTATTTTGATTTGCGCTTCAGTCCCCCACCGCCACCTCGAAGCACGCCGCCTCCCGGTCGTTGCGCACCAGCAGATACTTTCCCGCCAGCGTCGGGCTGTTCCACGTCTTGTCCGTCAGCGCCGTGAAGCGCGATAGCTCTCTGAAATCCTTCTCCGTCGCCTCCACCAGCACCACCTCGCCCGACTCCGCCTGGATCAGCAGCACATCGCCGACGAGCAGGAGCTGGCCGTGACCGTAGCGCTCGCCGCGCCAGGCGCGCTCGCCGCTGTCGGCCACCAAACAGGTCAACGTGCCATCGTTGAAGCCGTAGATGTGGCCATCGCGCAGCACCATGTTGGCGAACTTCGATTTGAGATAGACATTCTTCCAGAGCGAGCGCGTGGTGATCTCTCCGCTTTCAGCCTTCGTGAGTTGGAACGCCTCGCTGCCCGTGCCGTAGCCGCTGGAGACGAGCAGCCGGTCGCCGCCCAGAGGCAGCGGCTGGGCGACCTTGGGGTGGCCGCCGGGCGTGGCGTGCGACCAGAGCACCCGGCCGTCATCGAGCGCGTGGCCGGTGATCGTCATCTGATTCTGCATGACCAGTTGCCGCTGCCCAAATAGTTCGAGGACGCACGGCGACGCATAACTCGTCGGCCCGGGCCCCACCGCCCACAGCCGCTTCCCGCCGTCGCACGCGTAGGCCGCCATCGCTTTCGCGCCGCTGGTCGGCACGATCACGCGATCGCCATCGACCAGCGGCGACCCCGCCACGCCCCACTGCGACACCTCGCCGCCCGCATCGACCACCGTGTCGGCGGACCACAGGCGCTTGCCGGTCGCGCGTTCAAGGCAGTTGAGGATGCCGGTGCCGCCCATCGTATAGACGCGGTCGCCGGCAACGGTCGGTGTCGCCCGCGGACCGACGCCCGCGATCGTCGTGTCGTACCGCGCCTTGTCCGCGTGGCTCCAGAGCGGCGTGCCGGTGAGCAGGTCGTAGCAGACGACAAGTTCATCATCGCCGCGCTGCTCCTGCGTGATGGCTTGATGGCCCACGACCGCGAAGCCGGACCATCCCGCGCCGATCGGCCGGCGCCAAATTTCTTTCGGCGGGTGCGCGGACCAGTCGCGATTCAGCTTCACCGAATCGATATGCCCATCGCGGTGCGGCCCGAGGAACCGCGGGAAGTCGCCCGCGCTCGTCGGCGACGCGGGCGGTTTCGTCGTGTTGCTCGTCCCATTCTCGGCCGCTGGTTTCACTTCCACCTGCACCAGCTTGCCGTCGGGCTGCCGCTCCCAGCGCCATTTGATGTTTGGGATCACATCTCCGTTCAGATCCCGCGGCGCCACCTCGACCGCGCCAAGCGCCCGGTCCGGCGTCTTCGACCACCGCCAGCGGACGATCGGCACGAGGTCGCCATCCACGCCCTCGATCTTGAGCGTCACGAACCCCGCGACCGCGAGGCCCGCCACCGCCGCGAGCACCCGCATGCGGATCACCCATGCGACCCGCGAGAGAGCGATGAACCACATGAACGAAGCGATGAGAGCCATCCCCGCGAACGTGACCGATTGGATGTTCTTCTGCTGCCGCATCGCCCGCTCGTCATCGGCCCACACTTTCGCAAGCAGCACCGCCGCGATGACAAGGAGCGCGACGGGAATCAACGGGTGCGACAGAACTCGCCGCCAGCGCGGCAGCGTCGGAGGGGTGGGATTGGCATCGGCGGAGGACATGCGGGAATGATACGCCCCTCTCCCTCGCGGAGAGGACCGACTCAAATCGCCGCGAAGCTGCGATTTGAATCAGGTGAGGCATGGGTCATCACGAGGCGGTGGACGTTCGATGGGCGAATCGGAGGTCGCACGGACACATCGGTGCATCCCCGATCCCGCTGACGCACACCCTCACCCGGCCTCGCCCTCGAAGGGAGAGGTGGGGAGCCGCCGGGTGCCCGGGTCTGGAAATGAAAAAACCCCGCATTTCTGCGGGGCTTCTCGGCCAAGTGGAGGTGAGGGGGCTCGAACCCCTGACCTCATCCATGCCATGGATGCGCTCTCCCAACTGAGCTACACCCCCTTGGTTCGCGGGCATTCTAAGATCGGTCGCATCGAGATTCAAGGTGAGGGCCGCGCATCCCCGCGCATCCGGATGGGTTGATCGCGCTTGACGGGTGCCATCGGAGAGGCCGGCAAGCATCACGCCGCGCTCACGCCGCGGGTCAGGCAGTCGCGCACGGTGACCGCGGGGTCGCTGCCCTCCCGCACCCACGAGCCGCCGCGCCGCTCGGTGAGGCCGAGCCGGCGGAGATAGTTCGACAGGTCAGCGTCGCTGAACGCCGTCAGGAAGGGGACGCTCACGGTGCGGTTCTGCCGGCGGATCGCTTCGATCATCTCGTGCTTGTTCATCGGTGCTCCTCGATTAGGACGGCCTTGCCCTTGTCGACACGAATGCCTTGCATCGGCACAAGCGCCACACGGCCGCCAGTGGCGCGCCTTAGCGGACGTTGCCGGGCGTTATCGGGCGACGCGGGCGGATGACTTACACTGGTCGCGTGCCCCGACCCTCGCCAGCCTCGACCGCCGCCGCCACGCGCTTCTGCCTCGCGTGCGACTACCCGCTCGACGGCCTTGCCGAGCGCCGCTGCCCCGAGTGCGGCGAGCCGTTTGACCCAGACAACCCCGCCACCTTCAGGCCGTTTTCCCAGGCGTTCCATCGACACAGCCAGGGCTCGCTGCGGCTGTTGCTCGTTGCGAGTTCGGTCGTCGTCCTCCTGCTCCTCATCACCCGCCTGGCGCCGGGCGTGTTCGGCGGCTCGCCGGCACAGTGGCCGACCTACGCGGTCATCGTCATCGCTCTGCTCATCGGACTGGAGGTGCGGGCCTTCCAGCGCCACGCCTCGCGCGGCACGCAACTGCTGGAGAAGATGGAGTGGGACGCACTCATCCGCCACCGCGAACAGTCCCTGCGATCCCGGCGGCCGCTCATGTTGCTGGTCAGGCACATCAGTGCCCGCGGGGCGTTCGAGATCGAGTTCGCGACCGATCTCTATCACATCGGACAACTCGACCGCGCGTTAGAGCTGGCGACGAAAGCGCTTCGCGTCCGGGGCAAGCCGCAGATCGTCGCCGCGGCTTTGGACCTGCGCGCCAAGATTCTGCTTTCGCTGGGCCGCTACGACGAAGCCAAGGCGGAGTTGGAAACACTCGCGCGGCACGCCAACCGCAGCGTGCCTGCACAAACCATGATGGCGCTGATTGAAATTCAGGAAGGCAAACTCCGCGAGGCGGCCGCGCGGCTCCACCGCCTGCTCGATGAAGAAGCGCCGCACCCCGATATGAACTCCGCCCGGCTCTATCTCTCCAGCGCGCATTTCTATCTGGAAGATTTCGACGAGGCGCTCAAGGTGCTCGATCACCCGTTCATCGACGTGTTCGGCTACTTCGACCCCAAGATCGCCAAGACGCTGCTGCGCACACAGCAAGGCGCCGGGCGGCTGGAATGGGTGCGCCTCCGCTACGCGAAGACGGTCGTCCCCGCCCGGCTGCACGCGGCGGCACGCGTTCACCTGCACCGCAAGGACGCCGCCAAGGCGGTGGCCGCGGTGGACGAGGTCGCCGCGATGCTCGGCGACGGCCCTGCCCACCCGTGGACGAAGCACGACCAACACGGCTTCCGCGCGCTCTGCTTCGCCGAGGCCGGTGCGGTGGAGGAGGCGATGACCGCGCTGCACGCGATGTGGGCCATCTCAAACGGCGCACCCGCGCCGACGCTGGCGGTCAGCGCCCGCGAGTTTGCCGGCAGCGTCGCCCGCAGGCTTCGGCAGTACGACGAGGCGATGCGGATGTTCGAAGAGGGCCTGAAGCTCTGCATTCATCCCATTCAGAAACACCTCTTCGCCTACTGGCTCGCGCTAAGCGCCGAGGAGGCGGGCAAGGCAGACCTTGCCGCGGCGAATTATGATCGCGTGGTTGCGGACGGGATCGACACGTGGATGCGGAGCGCGGCGATGAAGAAAACCGCGTCGATGCGAGGGATGCCCGCTTCCGATTCGCCTCCCTCCTAGGGAGGGGTTAGGGGAGGGTCGGCGCACAAACGAAGGAAGTGCTCCGCTGAAACAAGATTCCGATGTTGCTCGAAGGAAACAACGCATGAGCTCAACCACGACCGACAAAGACCTCGTCGCCCGCTTCGCCGCCGGCGCGGACAAACTCCGCCTGGGCATTGCCGGACTGACCCGCGCCGACTGCGTCGCTCGCCCCGGCCCCGGCGAGTGGTCGATCCTGGAACTGGTCGTGCACCTCGCCGATGGGGACGCCGTCGCGATCGACCGGATGAAGCGTGTCATCGCGGAGGAGAACCCCTCGCTGGTCGCGTTCGACGAGAACAAGTGGATCAAGCAATTGTTCATCGATGAGCAATCGATCGAGGACGCGGCCGCGCTCTTCGAGCTCAACCGCCGGCAGATGGCCCGGGTGCTGCGCAAGCTCCCGCCGCAGGCGTTCGATCGTGCCGGCACGCACAGCGAGCGCGGCCGCGTGACGCTGCGCGACCTGCTCGTCACGTACACCGATCACCTCGATCATCACTTGAAGTTTTTGTACGGCAAGCGCGAGCGATTGGGGAAGGCGATGGCGAAGTAGTCGGAAGGCGATCACCGCGCGTGGCGGCTTGAAGCCGCCACTCCGCACAGAATCCATTCAACACAGATGACCTATCAAAGCAACATCATCTACGACCCGACCCGCATCCACGCGGCCGCGCTGTATTGCAGCGATGGGCGCGTCGGCGAGCAGTTCGACGATTTCATCCAGAACGGCCTTGGCCTGCCGCGCTACGACCGCGTGGCGCTGCCCGGCGGCCCCGCCTGCCTCGCCGGGCACACCGAGGCGCACGTGCAGGAGAAAGGCGTCATCGAGGAGATCAACTTCCTCGCCGAGGTTCACGGGCTGGAGCGCATCGTGCTCATCGCCCACCAGGGCTGCGCGTTCTACTCGACGCGCCTCGACCTGCCGCCGGCGTTCATGGAACACCAGCAGATGGTGGACCTGATCAAGTCCGCGCGGTTCATCCGCCGCATCACCGCGATCCGCCGCGTCGAGGCGTACATGCTGCGGCTGACCGGCGGGAAGGCGAGCTTCGAGGAGGTGCTCCTCGTGTGATGTTGTTCTCACACTCCCCCCTCCTAGGGAGCGGGCTCGGAGAGGGTCGGCTTCCAAACGACGGAGAGGAAAACTGTTTGGCAATCCATCGCCGATGAACCACCCATCGAATCATTTTGTTTTCGCGATCTTTCTTCTCGCCGCGATCGCCGCAGCAGCGCAGGCCCATCCCGTCCCGCTGGCGCAGGCGAGCGTGAGCATCGACACGAAACAGGCTCGCTTCGAAGTGCTGTTCACCTGCGATGTCACCGCGATCGTGATGGGCACGGAGCCCGGTCACCTCGGCGACGACGTCGCGGCACAACTGGCCGCGCTGACCGATACGGACCTCGGCGCGGAGGTCGACCGCAAGCGCGAGTGGTTCGCCGCGCAGTTGGAACTGCGCGTGGACGGCGAGAAGATCGCCGCTGATGAAATCACTTTCCCACCGCTCGCGGACATTCGTGAGGTCGGCGAGAGCCCCACCGGCGGCGTGCAGACCGAGCCATCGACGATCACCATCCGCGCCACGCTGCCCGGCGGCGCCCGCTCACTGGTGCTGCGGTTTCCGGCCGACTGCGGTGGTGGACTGCTCGTGGCGTCTCGCGATGGCAAGAATCTCTCGCCGAGTCTTTTTGACGCCGGCGCACCGTGCGCGCCCCTGCCGCTCGGCGACGGCTCGGTCCCGCAAGCCGTCAGCACCATCGGCGCCTTCGTCGGCCTGGGCTTCTGGCACATCATCCCTACCGGGCCGGACCACATCCTCTTCGTCCTCGGGCTGTTCCTCCTCAGCCCGACGCTCAAGCCGCTGCTCTGGCAGGTGACCGCGTTCACGCTGGCGCACTCGGTGACGCTCACGCTGGCGATGAATGACCTCGTGCAACTCCCCTCGCGTATCGTCGAGCCGCTCATCGCCGCGTCCATCGCGTTCATCGCCATTGAGAACGTGTTCACCACCAGGCTGCACCCCTGGCGGCCGGTCGTCGTTTTCGCATTCGGCCTGCTGCACGGACTCGGGTTCGCCGGCGTGATGTCGGACCTGCGCGTGCCCCGCGAGCATTTCGTCCCCGCGCTCGTCGGGTTCAACCTCGGCGTCGAGGTCGGGCAGCTCACCGTCATCGCCTTCGCCTTCGTGTGCGTCGGCTGGTTCCGCAGTCAGCCCGCGTACCGCGCACGGGTGACCATCCCCGCGTCGCTCGCCATCGCGGCCATCGGCGCGTTCTGGACGGTGCAGCGGATGGCCGGTGGATGAGTTTGGTGTGTGCGTGACACGTGTAGTAGCGACTCCGATCCGCACCTCTCCCTCCAAGGGAGAGGTCGGATTTATCGCGACGAAGGAGCGATGAATCCGGGTGAGGGTGCGGCGTGTCCAATCGACGCTGCCGCTTTCATTTCTCAACCCGTCCCGTCCATTGCAAGCCTGACTCTCACCCGTGACGAACGGCCCAGTTCAATCGTCACGGGCAAACCGCCCAAAGCAGCGCCCCGCCCGTGCCACACGACTTTCAAACTGATCTACCCAGTCGCTGGAAGTCGCAACTCCCCATTTGTCGCAACTCACCATTGACCCGCCCCACCGCTTTCCCGTATACTTTCTCTCCTCATGAAGCTCCCCCGCCGCTCCATCCTCCTCCTTGCCGGCCTGGCCATCCGCCCGGGCAAGGTTCTTGTTAGCTGAGCGGCAGACCCGCACATCCCCCGGCCTCCCTCGCCGACCCGAACGCCCCGCCGCGTTCTATCATCGAATCAGCCCCGTTTTGTCGATCGCACTGGAACATCGAGCCCAGCTTGATCGTGTGATCTGATCGTCCTGCGTGCTCCCCTGCCGACCGCCTCCTGCCGACTGGATTCCAACCATGACTCCCCGCAAGAACCTCAACGCCCGCGACATTGCCATGAAGCCCTCTAACGGTCCCAAGACCGAGCAATACAAGGGCATGACCGGCGCCCAGATCTTCCACGACATGATGCGCCAGCACGATGTCAGCCACATCTTCGGGTACCCCGGCGGCGCCATCCTGCCCGTCTTCGATGCCATCCACGAATCCAAAATCTTCCGCTTCATACTCACCCGCCACGAGCAGGGCGCGGGCCACATGGCCGAGGGCTTTGCGCGGGCGAGCGGCAAGCCGGGCATCGTGCTCGTCACCAGCGGACCCGGCGCGACCAATACTGTGACGCCGCTCCAGGATGCGCTGATGGACGGCACGCCGCTGATTGTTTTCTCCGGCCAGGTGACGACGAGCGCGATCGGCACCGATGCGTTCCAGGAAGCGGATGTCACCGGCATCACGCGGCCTTGCACCAAATGGAACGTGCTGGTGAAGCGCGTGGAGGACCTGCCGCGCGCGATCAACTCGGCGTTCCATATTGCGACGACGGGCCGGCCTGGGCCGGTGCTCGTCGATCTGCCGAAGGATGTGACGGCGGCGGTGCTCAATAATCCTGTGTTCACCGAGCCGCACCTGCCGGGATATCACGTGCGCGAGCTGGGCACCAGCAGCGAGATCGCCCGCGCGGCCGAGATGATCAACCGCGCGAAGAAGCCGGTGTTCTACGTGGGACAAGGCGCGATTCTGTCCGGGGGCAGCGATGTGCTCCGCGCCTGCGCCGCCAAGGGCAACATCCCCGTGACCACCACGCTGCAAGGTATCGGCGCGTTCGATGAGAACGACCCGATGTCGCTGCACATGCTCGGCATGCACGGCGCGGCTTACGCCAACTGGGCGATGCGCGACGCCGACTGCATCATCAGCGTGGGCGCACGATTTGACGACCGCGTGACGGGCAAGGTGGCCGTGTTCGCGCGCAACGCTCGGCAAGCCGAGAAGGAAGGCCGCGGCGGGTTCATCCACTTCGACATCGCGCCGGAGCAGATCAACAAATCCGTGCCGGTGACGCTGGGCATCGAAGGCGATGCGCGGAAGAATTTGGAGTTGCTCCTGCCGATGCTCGAGAAGATCGACCGCAGCGAGTGGCTTGCGCAGCTCAACGATTGGAAGACGAAGCACCCGTTCCGCTACAAGCGCGACGACCGGCAGTATCACCTCAAGCCACAGCAGGTGATCGAAGAGCTCGACAAGCAGACGGACAGCGAAGCGATCATCACGACGGGCGTGGGCCAGCACCAGATGTGGGCGGCGCAGTTCTACACGCACAAATACCCGCGCCACTGGATCACCTCCGGCGGTCTGGGCACGATGGGCTACGGTGTGCCCGCGTCGATCGGCGCGAAGCTCGCCGCTGACAAGTACATGGGCGGTAAGCCCGTGATCAACATCGACGGCGACGGCTCGTTCTGCATGACGTGCATGGAGATGGTGACCGCCGCGCAGTACGGCATCGCCGCGAAGACAATCATCCTCAACAACGATTTCCAGGGCATGATCAAGCAGTGGCAGGATTTGTTCTACGCCGAGCGCTACAGCCACTCGGAGATGCACAACCCGGACTTCGTGAAGCTGACCGACGCGATGAACTGCAAGGGCTTCCGCGCGACGAGCAGCGAAGACCTGCCCGGCGTGATGAAGGACTTCCTCGCCCACGACGGCCCCGCGGTGCTCGACGCGATGGTCGAGAAGCACGAGCACGTGTACCCGATGATGCCAGCGGGGAAGACGGTGGATGACATGGTGCTGGGCAACTTCGAATGATCAACGCATTCACAAATCCAACCGGAGAAGCCCATCCACTCCTGTGGATGGGCTTTTCTTGCACCACCCCCAACTCGCTTCGCTAGGATGTTGGCATGACGCGATACCCCTCATTCATCGTCTTGCTCGCCCTGTCAATCTCTGTTGTCCCCGTCCACGCCCACGCCGCCGACCCCGTGAAGGTGACGATCGACCCCGCCTTCCCCAATCTCAAGCTCACGCGGCCCGTCTTCCTCACCCACCCCGGCGATGGGACCGACCGCATCGTCATCCTCGAGCAGCCCGGCCGGGTGCTCTGGTGGGACAACAAGCAGGACGTCACTGATTACAACGTCGCCCTCGACATCCGCACCAAGGTCGGCAGCAAGGGCAACGAGGAAGGCCTTCTCGGGCTGGCGTTCCACCCGAAGTTCAAGGAGAACGGCTACGTCTACCTGCACTACACCGCCGCGCCCGGCCTGAAAAACATCGTCTCCCGCTGGACGTTCGACAAGGAGCGCAAGGAGATCGATCCCAAGAGCGAGATCGTCCTCCTCTCGCTCGTCCAGCCCTTCGACAACCACAACGGCGGCTGCCTCGGCTTCGGCCCCGATGGTTTCCTTTACATCGCCTTCGGCGACGGCGGCCAGCGCGATGACCCGCTCGACAACGCGCAGAACAAGAACACCTGGTTCGGCAAGATCCTCCGCATCGACGTCGATGGCCCCGCCGAGACCGACAAGAGCAAGCCCTACTACATCCCGAAGGACAATCCCTTCGTCGGCAAGGAGAACATCAAGCCCGAGATTTACGCGTACGGCCTGCGCAACCCCTGGCGCTTCAGCTTCGACCGCAAGACCGGCACGCTCTATGCCGGCGAGGTCGGGCAGGACCTGTGGGAGATGATCTACATCATCGAAAAAGGCGGAAACTACGGCTGGCCGGTGATGGAAGGCACGCACAAGTTCACCAAGCAGAACGGCGTCAGCCCGAAGTTCGCGCCGGGCGAGAAAGCCATCCCGCCCATCGCCGAGCACCCGCACACCGTCGCGAAATCGATCACCGGCGGCTACGTCTACCGCGGCAAGGCGATCCCGGACCTCGACGGCGCGTACGTCTACGGCGACTACCAGACGGGGATCATGTGGTACCTGCGATACGACGGAAAGACGGCCGGCAAACCCATCGGCATCGGCGCGACGCCGGAGATCGCGAGTTTCGGCGAGGACCGCGATGGGGAGATTTATGTGTGCAATTTGAAGGGGAAGCTGTTTAGGTTGACACCGGGAAAATAGAGGAAATTGACGATCGAAACCAAGCCCGATGATGAGGCTCTGCGAATCGTCGGGGTATTGTCTTTGGCTTCAGATGTAAGAGTACCCCAACGATTCGCAGAGCCTCATCATCGGGCTTGGGTTGCATTTCATCATTCATTTATTAAAATGATCACATGCCGAACCCGGGCAACAAATGGCGCCACGTCGTCATCAGCACACTTAACAGTTGGCTCCCGGGCGATCCGCGAGGTTGGCGCAGCAAGAAGCACCGCAAGCATTCTTCGGGTGACTACAAGAATCCCCCGCCGCCCGGCGAGCATGCCGGCATCTTTCGGCACAGCCAGAAGATCAGCGACGATCCCGTCTGCATCCCCCGCAACGCGCGCAAGCTGGCTTGCATGACGATCGTAGAAGAGTTGGAGGATAAGGGTTACCGCGTGCTGATGGTCGGCGTCGGAGCGGTGCATGCGCACATACTTGTGGAATTGCCCGACGACGTTGTGCGGGTGAAAACGATCGTCGGAGATTGCAAGAGAAAGTCATCGCACGCCATCCGCGACATTCTGCCCGGCCGCATCTGGGCGCATGGCGGGAGATTTGATCGCGTGGAAGATGAGGAGCATCATCGAAACGTCTACGGTTACATCCTCGAGCACATCGATGAAGGAGCTTACGTGTGGTCGTATCGCGCGGAAGAGCGATTGGGACCGGAGTATCAGAAGCTGTGGGAATGAATCCCAAGCCCGATGATGAGGCTTTGCGAATCGTCGGGGTATTCTTTGAGTTTGAGAGAAAGGCAATACCCCGACGATTCGCAAAGCCTCATCATCGGGCTTGGTGGGGACAGGTTCTTTCACCCCACAATCCGCACGTCCTTCACATGTAAATCCGGCCTTCTTCTCCCGTCCCACGAATTCACCTTCGGCTCGAACGCGACATCCAACCTTAAACCAGCCGGCAGCCGCTCCGCGAGGTCGCCCAGCCGCCAGCCCACGGCCTGCATCAGCGTGCGGTTCTCGCGCAGGTGCAAACGCAGGTGCTCGCCGCCGTTGCCGATGCGCCGCGCGCACTCGGCGAGTTGCACGTTCTTCACGCACAGCACCGGCGCGGGGTTGTCGCGCCCGAAGGGCGCCAGCGTCTGCACCTGGTCCACCATCTCCATCGTCACATCGAGCAGCCCGCAGTCCGCGTCGATGTCAAGCACCGGCGTCAGGTCCTCGGCGCTAAGCTGCGTGTTGATGAACGCGACAAAGTCGTCGCGGAACGCATCGACCTTCCCGCGGTCCATGCGCAGGCCGGCCGCCATCGCGTGGCCGCCGAAGCTGTTGAGGTGCGGGGCGCAGTGCTGGAGCGCGGTGTGCAGGCAGACGCCGCGCACGCTGCGGGCCGAGCCGTGCGCCTCGCCATCGGCGTAATTGAGGAGGATCGTCGGGCGATGGAACTCCTCGACGAGCCGCGAGCAGACGATGCCGATGACGCCCGGGTGCCAGCCCTCGCAGCCGAGCACGACGGCCCGGCAATCGTCGCGGTCGAAGCCGTGGTGGAGCACCATCTGCCGGGCCTGCACGCTGATCTCCTTTTCCGTCGCGCGGCGGCGGTCATTCTCCTTCGTCAAAAACTCCGCGAGCTGCTTCGCTTCTTCTTCCCCAGCAGTCGTGAGCAATCGCAGCGCATCGGCGGCGTGGCCCATCCGGCCGCAGGCATTGAGCCGGGGGCCCAGCACGAAGCCGACATGAAACGCATCGATCCGCTCCTTGCGCAGGCCGGTCGAATCGATCATCGCGTTGAGCCCGACGAATCGCGTGCGCTTGATCTGCCCGAGGCCGAACGTGGTGATCACCCGGTTCTCCCCGACGAGCGGGACGATGTCGGCCACGGTGCCCAGCGCGGCGATGCTCAATAGGTCGAGGAGCAGATCGCGGAACGCCGCGGGCACGCGGTCGCTGCCGGTGTGGACCTTGGCGAACTGCCAGGCGAGCTTGAACGCGACGCCGGCGCCGCACAGATCGGGAAAAGGATAGGGGCGGAAGGAGGCAGGAGGCAGGAGGCGGGAGGCAGGAGAAAGGGAGTTATCGACCGTTTCCTGTCCCCTGTTTCCTGTCTCCTGTCTCCTACCCAGCCGCGGATGCACCAGCGCGACCGCCCTTGGCAGCGCGTTCACGTCGAACTCGTGATGGTCCGTGATGATCAACTCTATGCCGGCTTCCGCGGCGGCGCGGGCGGGTTCGATGGCGGTGATGCCGCAGTCGACGGAGACGATGAGCGGCCCGCGGGCGCCGTTGCTGCGCTCGCGGGCCAGTTGCAAGAGCGCTTCTGTGTTAAGGCCGTAGCCCTCATCGATTCGGTGCGGGATGTAAGTGGAGACTTTCGCGCCGGCGAGCGTGAGGATGTGCCAGAGGATCGCGGACGCGGCGACGCCATCGACGTCGTAATCCCCATAGATGACGATCGGCTGGCCGTCACGGACGGCACGGTCGATACGGACGGCCGCGGCGGCAAGGCCGGGCATCAGCGCGGGGTCGTGCAGGTCGGTGAGCTTCGGGTGGAGGAACGATTTGCCGCTGGCGGCCTCGCCCAACCCACGCCGGCAGAGCAAATGGGCGATCAGCGGGTGAATCCCCAGCTCGCGCGAAAGTGCATGCGAAGGTGGATGCGCGGCGTCAGCGCTTTCAACCTCGACCTCCGGCCGCGCGCCGCGCCAGCGAAACAGCAATCCGTTGCGTTCCATCGGGGCATGATAACGCGCTGATCCTAATTGGCCTCACGACCGGCTGAATCGTACGTTTGCATCGGTGGATCAGCATTAATGTCCGCCCACAGGTCGCCGATAGCCTCGCGGTGGGGCTCGATGCGTGTCGCGCATCGGGCGGTTCGGCGAGTTGGAATTCGCGGGAGAAAAACGCCATGCGGAACCAGATTAAATTGTCTTGTCGTAGTGGTTTCACGCTTGTTGAAATCCTGATCGTCGTCGTGATCCTGGGCATCCTGGCGGCGATCGTGGTGCCGCAGTTCACCAGCGCCGCCGCCGAGTCGCGCGACAGCTCGATCAAGATGAACCTCAACCGCATCCGCCAGCAGCTTGAGATTTACAAGGAGCATCACGACGGCAACTACCCGACGCTCGTCGACATCGAGGCGCAGCTCACGGGCGCCAGCGACGTGGACGGCGCCCCGCTCCCCCTGGGCACGCCCGGCGCGTTCGGCCCGTACATCCGCGAGGTGCCGCTCAACGCCAACAGCAACGGCCGTGTCGTCGGCAACGGCGCGGTCGGCGCCAGCGATTGGTATTACAACGAGAATACGGGCGAGTTTGCCGCCAACGACTCGGTGGTGACGCGGACTTACTGAGAACGATGTTTGTCGCGCAAACGTCGATGGAGAGATTCGTGCAAAACCATGCCGTGGAAAACATCGAAGGGCCCTGCCGCGAGTCCGACTTCGAAGCCGGGCTGATCGCGCGGTGCTGGGAACACTGGCGCGTCCCGGCTGAGGAGCTTTCGAACGAAGCCCTCGCGGCATTCGTCCGGCAGCAGATCGTGGCCGCGGTCCATGCCCGCGCGGCGTAAGTCGCAGAAGCGCTGATCGGAGGCGAGCACACGTGATCCCTCGGCCCTGACAAGCTCCACGGGCTACGCTTGTCAGTGCCACCCCAGGCATCGATCGCCTCGATCCCGTCTAACATTTCATTATCGGTCTCATCGATTCACTCGCGTAACTTCCACGGACCCAGTATTCGTCCGATGGGCATTGTTGGCGGCGCGCCTCTTGTCCACGCTCCGGCGCGCCCCGATCTGGAGGCAGCGCCATGTCCGCACGCACCCGAGCCATCGTCTCCTCGCTGCTGGTCGCGGCGACGTTCACGCTTGTCATGCTCCTGCCCAACCGCAAGCCGCAGGACGCCGGGGCCGAGCCGGTGGCCAAGTCATCCACCGAGATCAAGCACGAGCTGGCGATCTGTGCCGGCGAGGAGGTGTTCATGGTGGCGTTCAACTACGACACCGCGAAGAAGAACCAGCCGATCCTGGCGACGAAGACGTGGTCGTGGAAGGCACGCGACCGCGAGGAGATCGACAAGAAATACAAGACGGCGTTCATGATGACCTCCGAGTGCAAGCCCGTCGACGGCGGGAAGAAGGTGATCATCGCGGCCAAGGAGGGCGGCATCGCGCTGGTCGACCGCGAGACGGGCAAGGCGATTTTCTCGGTGGTCATGCCTCACCGCGGGTATTCGGGCGAGCTGCTGCCCGAGAACCGGCTCGCGCTGGTCAGCGGCGATGAGCGCGCGGGCACGGTTTCGATCTACGACATCAAGACGCCCGAGCGCCCGCTTTTTCAGCACGCGCTGATCGGCGCCCGCGGCATCGCGTGGGACGAGAAGCGGGAGATGCTCTGGGCCGTGGGCAACAGCGAACTGCGGCTCTACACGCTATCGGGCTGGCGCACCGAGCAGCCGACGCTCAAGGTCGAGCAGTCGTTCAAGCTCCCCGCCGAGGATGGCAGCGACCTTCAGCTTGTGCCCGGCAAGGCGGAGCTGTTGGTCACCACCGCGCGCGGCCTCTGGCGGTTTGATGTCGACCGCCGGCGTTTCACCGCGGACCAGGTGCTGGGCACGCGCGACGAGATCAAGAGCGTCAGCATCCACTCGGTGAGCAAGCTGATGGCGTACGTCCATCCGGACGGCACGTCGTGGTGGTCGGACCGTGTCCGCCTGCTCGGCGCGGAAAAGGACCTGATGTTCCCCAACGCGAAGATTTACAAGGCGCGGTGGATGCCGGGGGAGTGACGGAGCGTCATGTCCCCAAAAAGCCAAGCCCGATGATGAGGCTCTGCGGATCGTCGGGTATCGTCTTTCTACAGCGGTGTTGTTTTGATCGTTCTGCCTCCTTGATTTCCTCCCTTCGCGCCATCGCCCACATCGGTATCCGGCAGCCGTGCCGTACAATGCGTGAATGCCGCTGTTTCGCACTGGAAGCACTCGGTTTTCGCTGTCGCTCTTCGTGGCGGCTGTCGGTTTTCTCTGCGCGATCGCCGATGTCGCACGCGCCGAGGAAGTCATCACCTTCCGCAACCACGTCATGCCGGTGCTGTCCAAGTCCGGCTGCAACGCGGGCGCCTGTCACGGCAACATGAACGGTAAGGGCGGGTTCAAACTCTCGCTGCGCGGCGAGGACCCGGGCGCCGACCTCCTGCGAATCACCCGCGACCAGCAGGGCCGGCGGATCGATCTCACGCGGCCGGACGACAGCCTGCTTCTTCGTAAGGCGAGCGCCGCGGTCGCGCACCAGGGCGGGCAGCGCTTCGCGGCGGACTCGCGCGAGTATGCGATCGTGCGGGCCTGGATCGCGGTCGGTGGCAATGACGATGCGCCGAACACTCCGCGCCTGACCGCTCTGGACGTCGCGCCCGGCGATACGGTGTTGATCGAGCCGGCCAGCTCCTTGCAGCTGCGCGCCGAGGCGACGTTCAGCGACGGGTCGCGCCGCGACGTGACGACGCTCACCGTTTTCGAGCCGTCCAACCAGGTGGCCGCGGTGTCGCCGGCGGGCCTCGTCGAGCGCAGCAGAGCCGGCGAGGTCACCGTGCTCGCGCGATTCAACGACCGGCAGAAGGCGGTGCGCATCGCGTTCGTCCCGGCCCGCCCGGACTACGCATGGTCCCGGCCCGCGGAAGCGAACTACATCGATCGCCACGTCGATGCGAAACTCAAGTCGGTGCGCATGAACCCATCGCCGCTGAGTGGCGATGGCGAGTTTATCCGGCGAGTTTTTCTCGATGTGCTCGGCGTGCTGCCGACGCACGCGGAGGCGCAAGCGTTTGTTGCGGACGGCGCGGTTGATAAGCGGGCGCGGGTGATTGATGCGTTGCTCGAGCGCCCCGAGTTCAACGACCACTGGGCGCTCAAGTGGTCGGACCTGCTGCGCAACGAGGAGCGCGTGCTCGACAGCAAGGGCGTACGCGCGTTCCACGCCTGGATCAGACAGAGCATCGCGGAGAACAAGCCGATCGATCGATTCGTCAGCGAGCTGATCGCCGCGCGCGGCAGCACCTACGAGAACCCGGCCTCGAACTTCTATCGAGCCAACCGGTCCGCCGATGTCCGCGCCGAGGCGGCGGCGCAGCTCTTTCTCGGCACGCGGATGCAGTGCGCCAAGTGCCACAACCACCCATTCGATCGCTGGACCCAGAACGATTACTACGGCTTCGCCGCGTTCTTCGCGCCGATCGATTACACGATCGTCCGCAACGACCGCAAGGACGAGAACGACAAGATGATGTTCATCGGCGAGCAGCTTGTCGTGATGAACGAGAAGAGCGTGATGAAGCACCCGGGCGACGGCCGGACGATGAAGCCGGCGTACCTGGGCGACCCCCGCAAGGTCGAGATGAAGGGCGATGGCAAGGCCGATGCGTTGCAGTCGCTGGCAGGCTGGATGACGAGTCCATCGAACCCGCGCTTCGCCGCGGCACAGGCCAACCGCATCTGGTTCCACCTGCTGGGCAAGGGCATCGTCGACCCGATCGACGACTTCCGCAACACCAACCCGCCGAGCAACCCGGCGCTGCTGGCGGCGCTGACGGACGACTTCGTGAAGGCGAAGTTCGACCTGCGGCACCTGGTGCGGGTGATCTGCAATTCGCGGACGTATCAGTTGTCATCCGAGCCGACGAAGGACAACGAAGAGGATGAGTGGAACTTCTCGCACGCGTTTGTCCGCAGGCTCAGCGCCGAGCAGATGCTGGACGCGATGAGCGGGGTGATGGGGACGCCTGTGAAATTCAACGGTGTGCCCGAGGGTTATCGTGCGGCGCAGATCCCGGGGGTGAACGCGATCTACCGCGACCGCCGGCCATCGCCGGGCGACCGGTTCCTGCGCACCTTTGGGAAGCCGCCGCGGCTGATGACGTGCGAGTGCGAACGGTCGAACGACACGGCGCTGGGGCAGGTGTTCGAGCTGGCCAGCGGCGAGGCGATCAATGACTTGCTCACCGAGGAGGATAACCGCATCGGCGTGGCGATCCGCGCGGGACGCGATGACCGGCAGATCATCGAAGAGTTGTACTGGTCCGCGCTGAGTCGCCCCCCGAAGACCAGCGAACTCGCCGCGGCATTGAAGCTGATCGAACAGGTCAACGACCGCCGGGCGGCGCTGGAGGATGTAGCCTGGGGCGTTCTGAATGCGAAGGAGTTTGTGCTGCGACGATGACCCTTGCGCCCCAAGCCTGATGATGAGGATTTGCGAATCGTCGGGGTACAAAGGACGTGTTTTTGATGCGGAATACCCCGACGATTCGCCGAGCCTCATCGTCGGGCTTGATGAAGAATGATCCATGAACTCGACGAATCCATCCTGCTCCTCGTTCCGTTCGACGCTCCTCTCGCGCCGCCATGCGCTGAAGGTCGGCGGCATGGGCCTGCTCGGCCTGAACATGCCGGGGCTGCTGCGCGCTGCCGATGTGAAGCAGGTCGAGACGCTCGCCGCGAAGGCAAAGTCGGTGATCTTCCTCTTCCAGTGGGGCGGGCCGAGCCACGTCGACATGTTCGACATGAAGCCCGATGCGCCGGACGGAATTCGCGGGCCATACAAGCCGGCCAAGTCGAGCGCCCCCGGCATTTTTGTGAGCGAGAAGCTGCCCAAGTGCGCGAAGGTGATGGACAAGGTCACGCTGATACGCAGCATGACTCACACGATGACGAACCACAACTCCGCGGGCTATTACGCGCTCACCGGCAGCGCGCCCGCGACCGATGACCAGCGGCTGCGCGACTCGATCGACCTTTTCCCCGCGTGGGGCTCCGTGGTCGACAAATTGGCGCCGTTGCCGGGGCACGGCGAGCTGCCCACCTCCGTCGCGTTCCCGCACGTCATCGCCGACGGCTCGCGCACGCCGGGGCAGCATGCGAGTTTTCTCGGCAAGGTGCATGACCCGCTTTTCGTCGGCGCGGATCCCAACGCGCCGGAATTCTCGCTGCCGCAGCTCAGCCTGCCGAGCAATCTCTCGATGGACCGTCTCGAGCGCCGGCGCGGGTTGCAGAAGCTGATCGATCAGCAGTCGCGCCTGCTCGATTACTCCGCCGAGGCCCGCGGGCTCGACAGCTATTACGAGAAGGCGCTGACGATGCTCAACTCGCCGCGCGTCCGGCAGGCGTTCGACATCTCAAAGGAGCCGGACGCGATGCGCGAGGCGTACGGCAGGACGACGTACGGACAATCATGCCTGCTGGCCCGCCGGCTCGTCGAGGCGGGCGTGAAGTTCGTCACCGTCTACTTCGCAAGCAGCATCGGCGGACAGAGCACGACGGATGGCGGCTGGGACACGCACGGGTTCAACAACACGCGGATGTTCCCGATCGTCGAGAAGTACCACCTCCCAATCACCGAGCACACGCTGCCGACGCTGCTGGAAGACCTGGAGCAGCGCGGCCTGCTCGACACGACGCTGGTGATCTGGATGGGTGAATTCGGGCGGACGCCCAAGATCAACGGCAACCAGAGCCGCGACCACTGGCCGCAGTGCTACACGACGCTGCTGGCCGGGGGCGGGGTGAAGCGCGGGTTCGTCTACGGCGAGAGCGACAAGAGCGGCGCGTACCCCGCGAGCAACCCGGTGAAGCCCGATGACCTGGCGGCGACGATCTATCACCTCATGGGCATCCCGCACGACACCGAGGTGCGCGACGCGGAAGGCCGGCCGCTGGCGATCACGAGAGGGAAGCCGGTGATGGATGTGGTGGCGTGAGAGCTGATGTCCATGGCACTCTATTTTCTTAAGGGGAGGCTGTCGGAGTAGCCGCGCTCGCTATGCAGCTCCCACCAAGTGCCATGGCAAGCCGCTCGCCAGGCATGCCTTCGGCAGGCCTTTCGGGATTGAACCTTGCCGCTGCCTCGAATCCCTGCTTTCCCAATTCAATCCACGGAGCTTCCTCCAGACGCCCGAGCACGTCAATGTCGTCGCGTTGAAGATTCAGGACGACCCGGTTAGCCAAGCAGTCGACTATGATCTGCTGCGCTTCAGAGGGCCAAAGTCGCGCACGTCGGCTGAAATAGTCAACGGCACCAGCAAAATACGCTAACGCGGCGCGTCGCACGGTCGCGCTCTCGATGAAGCTGATGCAAGCAGCCGGGGTCAATGACGCCTCCCAAAATGCGCAAAAGGCGGCCGTTGCACACACCACCACAGGTGCCCGACGGGAGTGAATGGCATCTGCAAGTGCATTTGCAACGATGCACTCGACAACGACGGCGCCCCCGGCTGCCGTCCAAGCGATCGCGGGTGGGACACTCGAAGTCATTTCCCAATGAATAATTGCGGCCACGGCGCCGCTTAGAACCGCGGCAGGCCACATCACGGCTGCCATGTGCGGCCGTACGCGCGCGAAGCTCAACATTGGGAACATGCCAGAGAGGACCGTGAACGAAGCGATTAGAGTGGTTCGATCATCGATGGCACGGGCCGCAAGGGAGACGACCGTTCCCCACCCGATAGCGGCGAGGGGGCGAACGAATCCTGGCTTTGGTAAATACATCAAGATAATCCAGCCATACGTTGCGAGAAGCGTTAGCAGGAATAGGATGCCAGCGAGACCCGGGTGACCATTTGCGGCGAGGATTATCGCGATGACGATAAATGCCGAACCAGCGACTCCGGCGAGCGCACGTGGGGCGGACATGCGACGCGCGGGTGGCACAGCGGTCATGCGCGCCATGTCATTCCACATCTTGGCGCTAGGAGAATTGTTTGCTATCTGAGAATAAGCGAGTGGTCTACGAAGGGCCATCATCGAGCTCCACGTATCGGGCGGCTACCTCTCGCGAAGCCCCTATTATTAGCATCTCACTTCGCCATCTCCAAAAGCTCCTTCGGCAACTCCGGCGTCGCGCCGCATCTTGATGCGACGTACGCCCCCGCGTGGTTCGCGATGTTCACCGTCTTGTCGAGCGGCCAGCGCTGCACGAGGCCCAGCAGGATCGCCGCGGCGCAGGCGTCGCCGGCGCCAACGGCGTCCGCGCCGGGTTCGGGGTCGTACGACACCGGCGGGCCGTCGAAGCGCGCGGTCGGCGTGAGCAGCACGGTCCCGCGCGGGCCGCGGGTGAGCGCGATGAGCTTGAGATCGAACTTTTTCATCAGCGCGTAGGCCTGCCGTTCGGTGGGCTCGTTGCCCGGGGTGCTGGGCGGGATCGCCAGTGCGAGCAGCTCCGCGACGATGGGCATCTCGGCGTCGTTCAGCTTGACAATGGTGGACGCCTCGCAGCTCCGCCGCAGGACCTGCGCGTTGTAATAATTCTGCCGCAGGTTCACGTCGAACATGCGCACGGCCCGCTTCGCGGCCGTCAGGAAGCGGTGGATGCAGTTGCGCGACTCGCTCTCGCGCTGGGCGAGCGTGCCGAAGCAGACGGCCTGGCACTGGTTCGCCAGCGACTCGGCATCGGGGTCGAACTGCATCCAGTCCCAAGCGACGCCGCGGACGATGTCGTACTGCGGGTTGGCGGAGTCGGCAAGATCGACGTAGACGGTGCCCGTCGAGCGGTCGGGGTCGGATTGGAGGTAATCGGCGGTCATGCCGCGGGCGCGGACGTCGCCCAGCAGCACCTCGCCCAGGTGGTCCTGCCCGATCCGGCTGACGACGACGCCGCGCCCGCCGCGCGGGGCGCCGAGCTGGTGGGCGTGGACGGCGGCGTTGAGCGGCGCTCCGCCGAGCACCTGGCGGTCGGGAAAAATATCGAACAGGGCCTCGCCGATGCCGACGATGGTGAAGCGAGCGGTCATGGGGGAGAGGATAGCAGGGAGCGAAGGAGTTAAGGGAAGAAGGAGTTAGAGAAGTTAAGGGGAGTTAAGGGAAGTTAAGGGAAGTTAGAGAATGAAGCATGACCATCGGGTGCCCAGGTCTGAGTCTGCGAAGACCCGGATGATTGCGGTGGCGTTCATATGCGTTCCGGGTCTTCGCGGACTCAGACCCGGGCACCCAACTCGATGCGCTCATTCTCTAACTCCCCTTAACTTCCTCTAACTTCCCTTAACTTCTTCCCGCCGCCGAAAACGCAAGCCCCTTGCCGCCAACCGCCGATGAATCATGCGAGCACCTCGCGGGAGCGCTCCCCGCTTGACTCACAGTCCAAATCTGCGAAAGTTGGAGGCGCATGGACGCATTCATCATCCACGGCGGGAGACGCCTGCGCGGTAACTTACGGATTCACGGCTCCAAGAACGCCAGCCTGCCACTCATGGCGGCGGCGCTGCTCACGGACGAGCCGGTGGTTCTGCGCGATGTCCCCGAGTTGTCAGACATCCAGAACATGTGCCGGCTGCTCGAGTCGATGGGCTGCACGGCCCGCTGGCGGACGCCGCACTCGGCGGTGCTGCCGCGCGTCGTCACGGTGCCCGCCAAGGTCGCGGTCGCGGCCGGCGAGGGCGGCGGGACGATGACGAGTTCCGGCGGAGGTTCCGGGGGGTCGCGCAAGGTCGGGTCGCTGCCCCGCGCGGGCAGCGGGTCGATCGACGCGATGCTCGCGCCGCCGGAGGACATCAACGAGCTGACGCTGCACGTCACCGATCCTACTTCCAGCAAGGCCGATTATGACATCGTCCGCACCATGCGGGCGAGCATCTGCACGCTGGGCCCGACGCTGGCCAAGCGCGGGTTCGCGCGTGTGTCGATGCCCGGCGGCTGCAACATCGGGCCGCGCCCGGTGGACCTGCACATCCGCGGGCTCAAGGCGCTGGGCGCGCGGATCGGGCTGGATGAAGGCTACATCGTCGCCGAGGCGAAGAAGCTGCGGGGCACGCGCGTGTTCCTCGGCGGGCCGTTCGGATCGACCGTGCTGGGCACGGCGAACGTGATGAGCGCCGCGACGCTCGCCGAGGGCACGACGATCATCGAGTCGGCCGCGTGCGAGCCGGAGATCGAAGACCTCGCCCGCATGCTCAACGCGATGGGCGCTCGCGTCACCGGCGCGGGCTCGCCCCGCATCGTGATTGAAGGCGTCGATGAGCTGCACGGCGTTGATTACACGGTCATGCCCGACCGCATCGAGGCCGGCACTTACATCATGGCGGCGGCGGTGACCAACGGCGACGTGATCCTCGAAAACTGCCCGATCGATTCGCTCACGGCCGTCATCGACCGCCTGCAGGAGATCGGCGTCGAGATCGAGCTGCCCAAGGACGACTGCTCGAAGGTGGACCGGCTGCGCGAGACGATCCGCGTCGCCAGTGCCCGCCGGCTCGAACCCGTCGAGATGACCACGCAGCCGCACCCCGGCTTCCCGACGGATCTCCAGGCTCAGTTGATGGCGCTGCTGTGCCTCGCGGACGGGAACTCGGTGATCACCGAGAAGATCTTCCCCGACCGCTTCATGCACACGGCCGAGCTGCTCCGGATGGGCGCTCACATCACCCGCAACGGGCCAACGGCGATGATCACCGGCGTCCGCCGGCTGATCGGCGCGCCCGTGATGGCCAGCGACCTGCGCGCCTCGGCCGGGCTCATCATCGCCGGCCTCGCGGCCCGCAACGTGACCACCGTCCACCGCGTCTACCACCTCGACCGCGGGTACGAGCGCATGGAAACCTGCCTCCAGCAACTCGGCGCGGACATCGAGCGCGTCGACCGCGACGCGTCGTGATGGGGGGCGGCGCCACGTAACGAGAGGGCGCATGGCTTGCTCGCTCCGCAGGGCCTGCGCTCGGCAAGCCGCGGCACAACGAGCTAACGAGCTTCTCAGTGCGGCGCCACCCGCCACCCAGCGGCTTCACGCTGCGGTGATAATATGGATGCTCACCGCCGGAGCCCGCCATGCCGCAGTCGACCGCGATGGACCCCGAACTGTTGAAAATCCTGGTCTGCCCCCTCACGCGCTCCCCGCTGAAGCACGAGGGCGAGTTCCTCGTCGGCAGCGTCGGCGGCCTGCGCTATCCCATCCGCGACGGCATCCCCGTGCTGCTGATCGATGAGGCGAAGCTGCCCGATGGCGTCGCCAGCCTCGACGAGTTCAAGAAGAAATTCGCGGACAAGATCCCGGCGTGACCGACGCCATGCGGGGCGTGTGTGGCACGGGCAGGTGCTCCGGGCGGTTTGCCCGTGAGAATTTTCACGGCGGTCTCGCGTATGTCGCCACGGGCAAACCGTGCAGAGCCACGGCCTGCCCGTGCCACACCGAACATCTCCCGCGATTCACCGATCATTTCGAATCAAATCCGAACACACTTTTCAGTTGTCCTCTGCATTCACCGCTTTTTTTATCTCTGTTTCACATCACCGATTACGGAATGGCGATCGCGGTTTTTATCGCTTTTCTGCGCACCGATCCGAACATCGACCCCTGATAGAGGATGCGTTTTCAACGCCGCCTGTGATGGACTCACGTCGATCAACGTGAACCATTTTCAGGCGGCAGTGCCAAGACCTTGATACGGCGAAAACGTGTCCGCTTGATGGCCGGTCGGTTCGCGTACTCTCGGATGGACAGAGTCGCCGCTGGTGCGGTGCAGACATCCGACATGTGCTTTCTGACCGGCGAGGGCTCTGCGCTCAGGCAGCGGTGATCTCACCCGCACCTGGGGTCGCCGCCGCGCACGACCCTTACCCCCCCGGAAAATCAAGCGACATCCCGTTCGGCAGAGCAAGCGCCCCGGCAAGGAAATCTTCCGGGGCCACGGAGCCACCGCTCGCGTGGACGCTTGTCGAGCCGCCCCCGGAAGGGAACGGAGCTTGGTCACGGCAGCCGGCTTGGCGCGGTCGCTCTCAGAGTGATCCGATTGTCCCGCGCCGGAAATGCGTGCCCGACGATGGACCGCGGCGCTCAGAAATGAGCGCCGCGGTTTTTTTACACCATCCAGAGCGGGTGGTGCTGCATCAAATCCCTTCCATCCACTGGTCGCGGTTCGCGTGGATGAACTCGTCATCCATGAGGTGCGGATAGGACTGGATGACGCGCGTGATTTCTTCGGCCTGGCCGGGGCTGAGTACATCGGTGGGTTCGAGGCATTCGTTCCCCTCGAGCATGCCCTGGCGGAAGAGGACCTCGTTGATGCCGGCGATGCAGCCCTTGAAGTTGTTACGGGCGTCGAAGACGGCGCCGTTCATGTCGGTGATCTGGCGGCCGAGTTCGGTGGCCGCGGGCGGGATCGAACCGGACTCGCGGGCCTGGTGGAGCATCTCGAAGGTCTGCACGGCGGCTCGCGTCCAGCAGGCCCAGTGGCCCAGCAGGCCGCCGACGATGCGGTGCGAAACCTGCGTGCCGTTGACATCAAAGGACCACTCGCCCAGCAGGTCGCCGACGATGTGGTCATCGTTGCCGGTGTAAATGGCGATGGGGTTTTCGTTGGCGCCGGCGCTGGCGCGGGTCCAGCCGGGCGTCAGCGCGCGGCCCGACTCGGCGATGGCCCGCATCACCTCGACGGTGCGGTAACGGTTGAAGGCCGCGATCTTGATGGCGACGAGGTTGGGCACGTCCGCCAAGGCCCGCCAGAATCCGTAGGGCAACTCGCGCCCGCCCACCGCGGGCTGAAGGTAGAAGCCCATGAGCGGGATGATTTTCCCGATGCGCTTGCAGTGATCGACGAGCTCGTACTCGTTGGCGTCGGCGGGCAGGGCCGACATGTTGACCAGCCCGATGTCGTAACCGAGGCCGGCGGCGAGTTCCGCCTCGGCGACGGCCTGCCGCGTCGGACCGCAGATGCCGGCGATCTTGACGAGCGGCTTGCCGCTCACCGCCTCGTGGTGCCGCAGCTCCTGCCCGACGATCTCGAGCACCGGCTTGAGCAGGTTGTATTTCTGCTTGCGGATGGCGTACTGCGTGGTGTGCACGCCGACAGCGACGCCCTGGACGCCGGCGGCGAGGTAGTAGCGAGTGAGCCCGCGGGTGCGGCGCTCGTTGAACTCGCGGCGGGCGTTGATGGCGAGGGCGTGCGCGGGGATGACGCCGCCCTTGCGGAGCACGGCGAGCACGGGGCCCGACGGCATCGGCAGGCCCTGCACCTGCGTCACCGCGCGGGCGACGACGGTGGGCGGCGGCCCGGCCACGGGCGCGGCGATCGGCGCGGGCGCGGCGGGGGCTGGACGCGGCGCGGGCATCGATCGCGGCGCTGCCGGCGGCGCGGCCCGGGGCGGGGCGGGCGCCGCGACGGTCGCGGCCGACTCGCCGCCGCTGCCGTACGCGAGCACGCCGAATGGCTGCACGACCGGGACGGCGACGATGGAATTGCCCACCGGCATCGCGGGCGGCAACGGCTCGCGCCGTTCGCGCCAGTCCTGCCGCTCCGGCGGCTTCACGCCGCGCTGGAAAACCAGCTTGAACAGGCCGTAGAAGACGACGAACAGGCCCACCGCCGCCAGGACCAGCGCCGCGGTTTCATCCATCAGTTGGTATCGATCGAACCGCAGTTGAAGCGCCCGCACGCCCAGCCACACCATCATGCCCAGGCCGATGAAGACGATGAGCAGCGTCGCGCCCACAGGCATCGGGGCGCGGTACTGCTGGCTGCACTTGCGGCACTCGCGGACCCGGACCAGCGAGACCACGGCGTCGGCGCGCACCTTCCGGTAGGACGCCGAGCCGCAACGCGGGCATTGATTACAGCGAATCAGACGGGCCAACTTCCGCCCCTTCTTCAAAAAATAGACGGCACCCGCCAAGCGCGGGAGCTCTGCCTCAATCCCCCGTCAACCACTACCACGACCCCGGAGCGATGCCAGCTACCAAGACCACGCGGCCACACATTTATCGGCTTTGGACCACCTGTGAGGATAAGCGGAATTGCGACATCTCTCAATGGCCGATCGGATTTGCCCGCTCAAATCGGGTGCCACGGACACATGCACTCGATCGAACAAATGATCCGCGTTTCAGAAGACGCCGGACCGCACCTCGAAATGGGTGGGCCTGTCCCAGGTCGGATAACCCTGGCTGATCCATTCCGCGATCCGCCGGACCATGTAATCGACGCCCGCCTCCGGCTCGCCGAATCGACGCCAGCACGCCGATGCGTTGCTCAGCAGCGCGGTCGAAGCCTCGACGCCGGTGATCACCGGCTGAACGCCCAGCGCCTCGCCGAAGCGCAGGGCGAGCTCCCTGACTGATAGTGTCTGCGGCCCGGCAAGGTTCACGATGGCGGGCGGAGAAGCGGTCAGATCGAAGCATTTCAGCGCGATACGGTTCGCATCGGTCGTCCACACCGCGTTCACGTAGCCCATGGTCACATCGACCGGCTGGCCCCGCCGCACCTTCATGGCGACGTCCACCAGCACGCCGTACCGCGGCTCGTTGGCGTAGTTGAGCCGGATGATCGCCATCGGCGTGCCCTGCGTCCGCGAGAAGTGGTCTAGGATGCGCTCGCGGCCAACGACGGTCATGGCGTATTCGCCGACGGGCGCGACCGGGGTGCCCTCGCTGGCGCCGCCGGAGTCGATCGGGGTGAGCGGGTACACGTTTCCGCTGGAGAACGCGACGATCTGGCTGTCGCAGAAGCGCTGGGCGACCGCGGCGGGGATGACAATATTGGTCACCCACGTCGCGCCGGGGCTCTGCGCGGTGCCGAACTTCTGCCCGACCATGTAAATGATGTTCGGGGCATCGGGCAGGTCGCGCACCGCGGCGGCGTCCGACAAGTCGCACGCGATCGTCTCGATCCCCTCCGACTGGATTTCATTGCGCAGCGCCGCCCCCGCGCCGGAACCCCCGGAACCCCCGGAACCCCCGGACGAGAACCGCGACGCGGCCAGGACACGATTGGGCCGATTCGATTCCCGCAGCGCCCGCAGCGCCATCAGCGCCAGGCCGTAACCCATCTTGCCGCCCGCGCCCAGCAGCAGCAGGTCGCCCTCGAGGCGCGACATCACATCGATCACGCCGGCATCCGGGCTGCTGAGTTCGCCCAGCAGTTGCAGCTCACAACGGTTCATGGGTGGATGATAACAGTCGCATGAGCCCCACACTCCGGACAGGTGCCACCCCCGCCTGTGGAAGCGGAGTTCCCGCGCAGGTCGTAGCCGCACGTCCCGCACAGGCCCATGCGCTGCCAGCGCCGACCCCGGCCGACGCCGATCAGGGACATCAGCAGAAAGAACGGAAGGATCGACGTCAGCATCGCGATGAACCAGAGCGGCAGGATCATGAAGCTGTACCTGTACGATTTGATGTACGAATACGATTGCTCGCCGAAGCAGGTTTGGAATCCCAGCCAGTCGATGCCGCGCTCCGGGGGGTCCGAGGGCTCGCGGCCGAGGTCGACGTATCGCGGCTCGTGCGTCTGCCAGCCGCCTTCGCCCGGCGGAAACGTCGTGGTCACCGTCGCGTCGTACTCCATCGTCACCTGACACCACTGCACCTGCCCATTCCCCGTCGCCAGGCTCCACGCAGTCATCGGGCGCGGCGAGTGCATGAACGTGTCCGTCACGTAATAGCTGCGGGCCCAGAAGCAGACCGTGAGCAGAAAAAGCAGAAGCGAGAGGACCGCCGCGATGTGGAAGATCGCCCGGAGCATGTGTTGATTCTAGCCTTCGTCCGAGCCGCGACGCGTAAGCGAGCGGATGGTGAAAGCGCCTTGTTCTGCGGAGCATCCGCATACTTACGCATGGCGGCTCGGACAGCGGGCAGAGCTATCCCCGCGCCGCCCCGCACTCGGGACACTCGCGTGCCGTCGGCAGCCCGGCGAGGTCGTAACCGCACGCCGCACAGAACCCGTTCCGCCTGCGGCGAGTCGGCGCGGTCCAGCGACGGACCAGTCGCACCCCCGGCAGCACCGCCAAGAGGATAAGCAACAACCAAAAGGGAAGGTGCACGACCAGAACGTACATCGCAACGCCGACCTCATCTCCGCCGTAGACCACGACCCCCGCGAAGTTGATCTGGGGCTTCGTCCATTGGAAAAGCCTCGATACCGGTTGCGGCCGTTCCACCTCCCACTCCAGCCCCAATCCCTTGGCGGCCCACGGACTACTCGCGGGGTCGCAATGCCCGTAGAGAACCGCGACTCCCGAGCGTGATTCGGTGACACCCACCAAAAACGACTGCCTGCGAAGGAAGACCACGTCCGCCGCAAATTGCCCGCGCACCCAAAGCGCCACCGCCGCGATGAAGAGGAGCACCGAAAAGGCGGTCAGGAGATTGGAGATGACCCGGAGCATCGGCCCATTCTACGCCGTTGGGCCCGCGTCCTTCCGGGCGGGGCTAGGCCGAAGCCGCCCGTGCCGTGCCGCACTCGGGGCACGCAGCGCCCGCCGACGTGCCGCGCAGGTCATAGCCGCATTGCATGCAGAGGCCCAGCCGACGCCGCGCCCGCCCCGCGCGGCGCCACCGAACGAATCGCACCATCGGAAGAACCATCGTCAGGAGCAGGAGCAGCCAGAACGGGACGTGGAGGACGACCAATTGCGCGGACCCACCAAACGGCGGCGTGCCGATGTGGACCACCAGGTCCAGGAAATTGATTTGGCTCTTTTCATCGTCGATCAGGCCGGGGCCATCGTTGACGCCGGCAGGCTCCGCCGTGTCGACGCTCCACTGGGAACCGCCGCCAGCGGGCGACCCCATGATAAGGCCGAAGCCTTCCAGATAGAGGAACATGACGCCGCTCCTCGTCACGCCGAGCAACATCACGTCGTTGTTCTTGTCGCAGCGGATGAAGTCGGCGGCGAACTGGCCGCGCACCCAGAAGCCGCTGAAAACGATCGCCAGCACAAGTGAGAACAAACTCAATGTATTGAAGAGGACCCGGAGCATGCGGATATGGTACCCCCCGATGTGCCGCACTCCGGACAGGCGGCGATCCGGGTGAAGCTTCCCGAGCCACCGGCCGGGCTGCCGCGCAAGTCGTAGCCGCAACTCACGCACAGATTCAGGCGGGCACGAACGATGCGCAGCCGGCGGCGACCGACGACCCACGCGATCGGGAGCGCGAGGGCGGTCACCACCACGACCCAGTGCGGGAACACGACCGTCACGTGATAAGACGGCGGGCCGAACTGGGGCCAGTTCGCATCTTCTTCCCACTCCGCCAGCAGGGAAAACTCGCGGTAGCCCGGGCCGCACCATGCATCGCGCGGCGCTTCGGTGCGGTGGCTCCAACTGGGGATTTGATCATCACCCAGAAAGTCCGCGACGACTTCCATGGGCGAAGGGGCGGAGGACTCCGGACCGCCGTAACACCAGTAGAACATCACGCGTCCGCGGCCTGATCGAAGCTCGAGCCACGGCCTGCCCCAGTGATGCACCTCGTCGTAAACCAGGTAGCTGCGCACCCAGAGCATCGTCATGGCGATCGCGATGAGCAGCGAGAGCAGTGTCAGGCTGAGATAGATGACACGGAACACGGCGCAGCAGGGAGGAAGGTAGGTCACACGTGGCCCGCGCCATTTCGCGCGGCGTTAAGACTCGACCGCCAGGCCGGCCGTCGCCAGCTCCGGCTCTTCGAGTTTCTCTTCGTCCGCCGCTTCACTCTCCATGTGGTTGGCCGCGTCGAGCGACGCGGCGAGGCCGACCGCGAACGCGGTGACGATCCACCCCGTGCCGCCGGCGGAGAGCAGCGGCAGCGCGATGCCCTTCGTCGGGGCGCTGCCGGTGACCACCGCGATGTTGATCAGCGCCTGGATGCCCAGCGTGGTGACGATGCCCAGCGCGACGAGCCGGGCGAACTTGTCCCGGCAGTCCTTCACGATCGACAGGCCGGTCCACACCATCGCCAGATACAGGCCGATGACCATCGCCGCGCCCGCGATGCCAGTCTCCTCGCAGATGTTGGCGAAGAGGAAGTCCGAGGTGTCGGTGGGCAGGTAGCCGAACTTCTGAATGCCGTTGCCCAGGCCCTTGCCGACGAGGCCGCCCTCGCCGAAGGCGGTCATGGATTGGATGACCTGGTAGCCGGAGCCGCGCGGGTCGCGCCAGGGGTGGAGGAAGGTGAGGATGCGCTCGATGCGGTGCGGCTTGGTGGCGACGGCGAGGACGACGAGCACGGCCGCGGGCGGGACGAGCATGCCCAGGTGCCAGAGTCGCGCCCCGCCGGCGACGAGCAGGATCGCGGCGACCACGGCGATGAGCGCGGCGGTGCCCAGGTCTTCGAGCACGATCAGGGCGCAGGCCGCGCCGGTGAGCGCCAGCGCGGGGAGCAGCCCTTTGAAGAACGACGGCATGCGGTCGTGCCGGGCCGCGCACCACCAGGCGATGACCAGCACCATGGCCCACTTGGTCAGCTCGCTCGGCTGGAAGTTGGTTTCGTACCCGCCGGCGCCGATGCGGAGCCAGCGGCGGGCGCCGTTGATCTCCAGGCCGATGCCCGGCACCATCGCCACCACCACCAGCCCCAGCGACCCGACGAGCAGCCAGAGGATCGGGTTGAGCTGCCAGCGGACGCGCATCGCGTGCCGGAGGTTGATCCGGCTGGCGAGCAGCATGACGATGACCGCGACGATGGCGTGCAGCAAGTGCCGGCTGCGGAGGATGGAGTTGAGGTCGAAGCCGGCGCCCTGACCGATTTTCATGTCGGCCGAGTGCACGGCGATGACGGCGAGGCCGAGGAAGGCGATGACGATGAGCTGGAGGATGTGGCCGGCGCGCAGCATGAGAACACTTATCGGCCGGGCGGCGGCGATAGGTGCAATTCACCGGTTGGCATCAGAGGTTACGGTTACGCCAAAGGCGTTCAACAGCGCAGCCCAGGGTCGCCCGTTCACGGGCGCACCCTGGGTGAGCGATCCTTTTTGCCCTAACCCCAGCGGGGTTGCACATGCCGCTTCGATTGTGCAACCCCGTTGGGGTTGTGCGCAATGATCACGCCTACCCAGGGTGCGCCCGCGGACGGGCGACCGCTGTTTGACGCCTTGGGCGTAGCGGAGAGCGCGCCTCTTCTTTGGCGTGCAGACCGCCCCGGATAAATCGCCCCATACCGCTTGGAGGACTGGGGGTTGCCTACATCAAATCACAAGCCGCGTTATCATGTGCGCTTGAGCACACCTTCCACCTTTCCGCAGGCAATACCATGAGCACCGCCAACACCCAAAGCCCCCTGATGATCCGCCGGCAGAACGACGTCTGCGTCGTCGAGTTCCTCGACACCAACATCCTCGAAGGCAGCAAGATCGACCGCATCCGTAGCGAGCTGGATGCCCTGGCCGACAAGATGGGTTACCCCAAGATCGTTCTGAGCTTCGACGGCGTGACCCACCTCGCCTCCGCCATGCTCGGCGTCCTCATGAGCGTCAACAAAAAGATCGGCACCATGAAGGGGCAGCTCCGCCTCGCGCACCTGAGCCCGATGATCATGGAAGTGGTGCGGATCACCAAGCTCGACAAGGTGCTCAAGATCTACGAGTCGTCGGCCAAGGCACTGGAGAAGTTTTGAGGATCGCGCCGAATCGGGCTTTTGACCGCGGATGTCGCGGATTACGTGGATGGAGAGACATGGAAAAGAAAGAGAGGCCCAAGCCCGAGGATGAGGTCCGCCGAATCCTCGGGGCATTCACCCAAATCCTTCAGAGGAATACCCCGACGATTCGCCAGCCTCATCATCGGGCTTTCTTGAGTGTTGAGCCCCTCTTATCTTCTCCTATCCGCGCCATCCGCATTATCCGCGGTCAAAATTCGATTAATCTAGCGCTCCCTCAGGAGCGTTCCCAATGGATCACGTCCGTCTCGGCGTCATCGGTTGCGGCGGGATGGCCCGCGCCCACATGAAATACTTCACCACGATCCCCGGCCTGCGGTTCGCCACGGCGGCGGACTCGTCCGCGGAGAACCTGAAGCTCGTCTGCGAGCAGAACGCGGGGGCCAAGGGTTTTGACGACGGGACCAAGCTCATCAACAGCGGTGAGGTCGACGCGATCCTCATCTGCACGCCGCACTATTTCCATCCGGAGTTGTCGATCGCGGGGTTCCGTGCCGGGCTGCACGTGCTCACCGAAAAACCCGTCGCCGTCACCGCGCTGGCGGCTGAGGAAGTGAACCACGAGCACGCGAAGCGGCCGGACCTCGTCTATGCCGCCATGTTCCAGATGCGTGATGCGCCGCTATGGAAGCGGCTTAAGCACATGATCACCGGCGGGCAGCTCGGCGAGATCAAGCGCGTCTCCTGGATCGTCACCAACTGGTTCCGCACGCAGGCCTACTACGATGCGGGCTCCTGGCGGGCCACCTGGAAAGGCGAGGGCGGGGGCGTGCTCCTCAACCAGTGCCCGCACAACCTCGACCTCCTCTGCTGGCTCATGGGCCCCCCGGAGGTCGTTGATGCCAAGGTTCACCTCGGCAAGCACCACCACATCGAAGTCGAAGACGATGTGACCGCGTACCTCCAGTGGAAAAACGGCGCCACCGGGACGTTCATCACTTCCACCGGCGACTCTCCCGGCACCGACCGCCTGGAAATCACCGGCGACCGCGGCAAGGCGATCGTCGAAGGCAAGCGCATCACCTTCGTCCACACCTATGAATCCGTGTCACACTTCTGCGCCACCAGCGACGAGGCCTTCGGCCAGCCGCTGGCGGACACGATCACGATCGATGTGAAAGGCGATGATCCGGGCCACCGCGCGGTGACCGCGAACTTTATCGAAGCGATCCTGAAGCCGGGGACACCTTTGATTTGCCCCGGCGAAGAGGGCATCCACGAGCTCGAACTCGGCAACGCGATGCTGATGTCGGGCATCACGAAACAGCCTGTGAACATTCCCATGGACCGGGCCGCGTACGGCCGGCTGCTGAAGGATCTCATCGCGAAGTCGACGTTCAAGAAAGGCGAGACGCGGAAGGCGAAGGTCGATCTGGAGAAGTCGTTCCACTGATGCGAGCCGTCACGTCCTCGTGCACGGCAAGCGAACGATGGATCGACACGCGCGGATGATCGAAAGGTGGCCGTGCACGAGGACGTGACGGCTCACCTTCTGATACGTTATTTCCATGACCCCCAAACAGGCGCTGGCCCTCGTCAAGCAGAAGCAGATCGAGTTCATCGACTGCCGGTTCATGGACTTCCCCGGGCTCTGGCAGCACACGACCTATCCAGCGGCTGAGCTCAATGAGCAGAGCTTCATCGACGGCTTCGGCTTCGACGGCTCCTCCGTGCGCGGCTGGCAGCACGTCAACGAATCCGACATGCTGCTCGTCCCCGTCGCCGACACGGCCAAGGTCGACCCCTTCTTCGAGCACCCGACCGTCTCCTTCATTTGCGACATCAAGGACCCCATCACCAAGAAGGGGTACTCGCGCGACCCGCGCTCCATCGCCCGCAAGGCCTCGGCGTACCTCGAAAAATCCGGCGTCGCCGACGCCGCGTATTTCGGCCCGGAGATGGAATTTTTCGTCTTCGACAATGTCTGGTACGACCAGCAGATCAACTCGGCCGGCTACATGGTCGACAGCGTCGAGGGCGTCTGGAACCGCGGCAAGCAGGACCCGACGAACCTCGGCCACCAGGTGCGATTGAAGGAAGGCTACTTCCCGATGCCGCCCATGGACACGGGGCAGAACATCCGCAGCGAGATGGTGGATGTCATGCTCAAGATGGGCATCCCCGTCGAGAGCCACCACCACGAAGTCGCCACCGGCGGCCAGGGTGAGATCGACCTGCGCTACCAGGACCTCGTGCACATGGCCGACACGTGCATGTACTACAAGTACATCGTGAAGAACGTCGCGGCCCGGCACGGGAAGGTGGCCACGTTCATGCCCAAGCCGCTCTTCATGGACAACGGATCGGGCATGCACACGCATTTTTCGCTGTGGAAGGACGGCAAGCCGCTGATGGCCGGCCGGCACTACGCGGGACTCAGCCAGATTGGCCTGTACGTCATCGGCGGCCTGCTCAAGCACGGCAAGAGCCTGCTCGCGCTCACCAACCCCACGACGAACAGTTACAAGCGGCTCGTCCCCGGCTACGAGGCCCCCACCGCTCTCGTCTACAGCTCGCGCAACCGCTCGTCCGCGATCCGCGTGCCCGTCTACCAGGACAACCCCAAGACGAAACGCATCGAGTTCCGCTCCCCCGATTCATCTTGCAACCCCTACCTCGCGTTCGCCGCGATGACGATGGCGGCGATCGACGGGATCAAGAACCAGATAGACCCCGGCCCGCCGGTCGACCGCGACCTGTACGACCTCGATCCGGCGGAGCTCAAGGGCATCCAGATGACGCCCGGGTCACTCAATGAAGCGCTCGATGAGCTGGAAAAAGATCACGCCTACCTCCTTGAAGGCGGCGTGTTCAGCGAGGAAGTGATCCACTACTGGATTCAATACAAGCGCGAAAACGAGGTCGCGGCGATGCGGGCCCGGCCGCACCCGTTTGAGTTCTGCATGTATTTTGATGTGTGAAAGGAAGAAAGTTAAGGGAAGTTAGAGAAGTTAAGGGGAGTTAAAGAATGCGATGCGATGTAATATTGCGTTCGAAGCCGCTCTGCACTCTGTAACTTCCCATAACTCCCCTTAACTTCTTCTCTAACTCCTTCTCTCATGTCCGACGAATCTCAACCCTTGGTGATGCGCTCCTATCGCCGGCACCGCAAGCAATCGCGGTGGGGAACGTATTCCCTTTTCGCGCCGCCGGTGGCGGTGCTGTGGGTGGTGTTCTGGTACCTGATGTCCAACCGCCCGAGCCTGACGCGCGGGACTAGTGCGCTCTCTGGCGAATCCCTTGCGATGATCGTCGGCTGTGCCGTAATCAGCCTGATCGGCGCCGCTCTGGCGACGGCGGGGATGCTCGACGGCTATTACAAGCACGGTCGGGCCGCCATGGGTCTGACGATCAACACGATCCTGCTGGTGGGCGCGGGGATCCTCTTCTTCTTCCGGGTGTTTTCGCAGAGCGTGGGGTGACGCGCAGCCTTCGTCAACGATACAATTGGTCATATGTCGGCAGCTCCTACATCCTCAGTTCCCGCACGATACCGCCTCTCGGTCGATCAATTCGAGCGGATGATCGCCGCCAGTCTGTTTGAGCCCGACAGCCGTCTCGAACTGCTTCACGGGGAAATCATTGCCATGTCACCCATCAATGTAGACCACGCTTACGTGGTCGATGACTTGGCCGCTCATTTCGGCGGGCTACGCCCCAAGGTGCGCATCTCCACGCAGGGACCGATCCGTTTGTCAGCGTTTTCTCGCCCTCAGCCCGATCTCATGCTGCTCAAACCACACCGGCATGGTTACCGGCTCCGACTACCTGAACCAGACGATGTGATCATGATGGTCGAAGTCGCCGACACCACATTTGCCACCGACTACAACCTCAAGCGGCCCGCCTACGCGGCGGCGGGAATTCGCGAGTTGTGGATCATCGAGATCCCGCGGCAACGCATTCATGTTTGCCGCCGTCCGACGACCGATGGCGATTACCGGTCGGAAAAGGTCGCAGGGGGCGATGATCGAATCGCTCCGCTCTCGTTCCCGCAATTCTCGCTTACCGTGTCGCGCCTGTTTGGTTGATGAGATGCTCCGCGATGCTCACTTCAGCTCCGGCTGCGGCCCCAGCCGGTACGCCGGGCGATCCTCCACCGCCGTGCTGAGCGGCCCCGTCAGGTAGAGGATGGCGTAAACGGAAATGAAGAGCATCAGGTGCAGCACGCCGGGCACGATGAGGCCGGCGCTGAAGAGCCATGCCGCGTCGTAGACGATGAGCCACAGGATGCTGAGCCGCATGTAAGCGCGCCCAAGTCGGCGGCGCTCACCGTGCGTGTCGCCGCCCTCCGCATGGAGCCGCCGCGAGTGACGGACGACGAGCCAGGAGACGGCGAAGAAGATGGCGCCGGCGATGGCGGGGCCGATCCAGATGAACGGCCGGCCGTACGCGAGGATCGTGCCGCGCCAGAGCATGTAGATGACGATGACGACGGTGCCGATCGTCCAGCCGATGGCGAGCAGCGCGATCTCCCGGGCGCCCAGGCGCGGCCGCTTGTCTTCCAGCACGTGCCCCAGCGCCGACGAGGCAAGCACGTGCGTCATCATCATCCAGATCGGCCAGGCGAAGCCAAGGCGGATGTTGGGCACGAGCATGCTGAGCGTGCGGATCAGCGCCAGCGCGAGGATGCCGGCCGCGGGCAGGTATTTCCCCATCGCGTTGAAGAAGAGGATGAGCGCCGCCGCGACGATGGCGAGCAGGATCGCCTCGCGGCCCAGGAACAGCGCCGCCAGGATCGCCGCCAGCAGGCCGACGACGGCGACGACGACCGCGGCGGTGCGGCGGACGCGGCCGGCGGGGATCGGCCGGTGCGGGCTGAAGAGCCGGTCGTGCCGGGCGTCGAGCACGTCGTTGAGCGACACGCCGTAGACGTGCAGGCCCACCGCCGCGACCGCGCCCAGCAGCAGCGCCACCGCCAGCGGCATCGCCTCGATCACCGGGCTGCTCCCGGCAGGCGGCTCAATATAGATCGCCAGAAAGATGGTCAGCCAACTGTTGCTCAGCACCGCCAGTGCCAGCGCGATCCGCGTGAGCTGCATCAGCGACAGGATTTGACGCAAGGGGAGCATGGGGGAAAGAGAGTGAACTTTTGATGCACCACGGACGCTTGAATCTCCGATGTTTCCTTACCCGCACCTGACATGCCGGGTTCGTTCATCGGATACACTACCACCATGCCCACCTTGAACCCTTCCCGCCTCACCTCCGCGCTCGGCATCTTCGTGATGCTGACGGGCGCTCTCTGCGGGTGCGCGACGTCGGGGGCCAGCGACAACCCCGTGGTCGCGCTGCTTAATTCCATGGCCCCGCCGACGCCGACCCAGGCCGCGCACGACATGGTCAACCCGTTTGACCCGGACAAGCGCCGCAACGGCGTCGCCTGGCTGTCATCGGCGCCCTACGGCGGCGAAGAAGTGTATGTCCGCACCTACCGCCTGCTCCTGACGGATGAAGACTCGACCGTCCGGGCCGCCGCGGCCCACGCGATCGGGCTGCACGGCCAGGTGCAGGACGCCGAGCCGCTGGCCAGGCTGATGGACGACCGCGCCGAGGCGGTGCGCTGGGAGGCGGCCAAGGCGCTGCAAAAAATCCACAACCCGAAGGCGGTCGACGCCCTGATCAAGCACACGCGCCCCGCGCAGGATGAGAACGCCGACGTGCGCATGGCTAGTTGCCAGGCCCTCGGGCAGTACGCAGAGCCGCGTGTCTTCGATGCGCTTGTGGGTGCGCTGGCGGACAACGATTACAGCGTCGTCAGCGCCGCCCGCGGCTCGCTCGATACCCTCACCGGGTACGAGTTGGGCACCGACGCCTCGCTCTGGCTGATCTGGCAGAAGAAGAACAACGACAAGCTTTTCGCCAGCCGGCGCGAGTACACCTGGAAGCCATTCGAGAAGCCCCCCACCACGCTCGACAAGCTCCAGTTCTGGAAGGAGCGCAAGAAAGTCGAGCCACAGAAGCCGACCGGCATCGAAACCGCCAACGCGGGGACAGGCACGCCTTAGCCCGAGCACTCATCGATGCCCATTCGCGCCGCCCGCCTTTCGCCCGCTATCGCGCCCTCTGCTACAGTCCCTCCATGGCGATGCTGCTCAGTTGTCAAGGCCTCAGCAAATCGTTCGGCCCGCGCCCGCTCTTTGAAGACGTGTCGATGGGCATCGACGAGGGCGAACGCCTGGGCCTCATCGGTCCCAACGGCTCGGGCAAATCCACGCTCCTGAAAATCCTCGCCGGGCTGGAGCACCCCGACACCGGCGACCTCACGTTTCGCCGCAACCTGCGCGTCAGCTACGTCGCCCAGCGCGATGAGTTCCCCGCAGGCGCCACCGCGATGTCGGCCGTCGTGGCGGCCCTCGGCGACCAACTCCACGACGATCACGACCGCGAGGCCCGCGCCGAGCGCGTCCTGCTCGAGGTCGGCTTCACGCAATTCAATCAACCCGTCGACTCGCTCTCGGGCGGCTGGCGCAAGCGGCTCGCCATCGCCCGCGCCGTCGCCACCGAGCCCGACCTGCTCCTCATGGACGAGCCGACGAATCACCTCGACCTCGAAGGCGTGCTCTGGCTGGAGGCGTACCTCGACGATGCGCCGATGGCCGTGATCGTCGTCACGCACGACCGCTATTTTCTCGAGGATGTGTGCAGCCGGGTGCTGGAGCTGAGCCGGGCGTACCCGCAAGGGACGTTCACCGTCGAGGGGCCGTACAGCGAATTCCTGCGGCGAAGGGCTGACTTTCTCGCGGCGCAGGCGAAGGAGCAGCAATCGCTGGCGACCAAGGTCCGCGAGGACCTGCGCTGGCTCGGACGCGGGGCGCAGGCGCGGCGAACGAAGGCCAAGGGCCGCATCGAGGAGGCCGGCGACCGCATGGAGGAACTCAATGACCTCCAGCAGCGCAACGCGCCGGCCAAGGCCTCCGACATCAACTTCACGGCCACCGGCAGGCAGACGCGCAACCTGCTTGTCGCAATGAACATTTCGAAGTCGCTCGGGGGCAGGCCGCTGTTCCGGGGGCTCGACCTCACGCTCTCCCCCGGCACGTGCATCGGCCTGCTCGGACCCAACGGCAGCGGCAAGACCTCGCTTATCAACGTGCTCACCGGCACCCTCACGCCCGATGCAGGCGCGCTCAAGTGGGCCGACAATCTTCGGACCGTCACCTTCACGCAGCACCGCGAGGACCTCGACCCGAAGCAGTCGCTGCGCGATGCGCTGTGCCCGATCAGCGATGTGCTCTATTTCCGCGGCCAGCCGATCCACATCAACACCTGGGCCAACCGCTTCCTCTTCCGTACCGACCAGCTCAACACCTCCGTCGGCGACCTCTCCGGCGGCGAGCAGGCCCGCATCCTCATCGCCCGGCTCATGCTCCAGCCCGCGGACCTGCTCATCCTCGACGAGCCGACCAACGATCTCGACATCGCCTCGCTCGAGGTGCTCGAAGAGAGCCTCTCGCAGTTTCCGGGAGCCATCCTCCTCGTCACGCACGACCGCTTCATGCTCGCCCGGCTGTCCTCGCAGGTGCTCGCCCTCGACGGCAAGGGCGAAGCGAAGTTCTACGCGGATTACGCGCAGTGGCAGTCAGCGAAGGAGCGCGCCGAACTGAAGGAAAAGGAACAGTCGCGGCCGGCGGTGAAGGAAGTCAAGCCGGCAGCTGCGGCCACGGCCGCCAAATCGCAAGCGACGAAGGGCAAGCTGTCGTTCAACGAGCAGCGCGAGTGGAACAGGATTGAAGCCCGCATCCTCGAAGCGGAGCAGGAAGTGAAATCACTCGAGGCCCAGACGTCGGACCCGGCGCTGGCGAGCGACCACAAGAAGCTGCACGCGACGTACGCAGCGCTGACCGCGGCGCAAGAGAAAGTGTCGGCGCTCTACGCGCGATGGGCGGAGTTGGAGGCGAAGCAGGGTTGACAGGCCCCATCACTTCCCCGTCCACATCCAATGCTCGCTGTCGAGCCATTCCGCAAACGTCAGCCGCTGCACGTGGCCGTCGATGAAACCATATGGCCCGCTGCGCTGATGCACCGTCGGCCGGCCGCGGTTGTAGTAGTTCACGCTCCCTTCGATGCCGAGGACGCCGGGGTGCGAGTCCGGTGTGCCGTCGCCGTCGAAATCCACCGTGCGCGTCCATGCCCGAGGCGTGTAGATGAAATGAGCGTTGGTGTCGCACAGCATCATCCAGCGCGAGGGATTCCGTCCTCCCAGGCGAGTCCGCGTGATGCCGCCCTCGGGCCCGACGTTGCGGCCGTAGTTGATCGGCGCCCAGGTCGGCTTGCTGCTGTTGAACCCGCCATAATTGACGCCGATGTAGACCGCGGCATCGGCCGGGCACCGCCGGACGTCGGCGTTGTAGTTGCGCTCGTGCGCGGCGCTCTTCGCGGCCGCGGACATGTCAGCCGTCACTCTCTCAAGTCCAATGTACGGCGCAGTCGAGTTGAACCAGAGCGTGCTGATTTCCAGCGGATTGGCGCCGGTGACGTCGTATTTGTCCGCGAAGAGCGGGAGGTAGTACTGATCCGTCCAATACGCTTCGAAGGCGGTCGCCCAGGCGTGATGCTTGGCCGCGCACGCCGCCGCGCGGGCCTCGTCGCGCGCCGAGCGCATCGAAGGCAGCAGGATCGCAATGAGCAGCGAGATGATCGCCACCACGAGGAGCATTTCAACAAGCGTGAACCCGCGCCGACCCGCGACCATGACGTGCCTCCCGCGAGGGATGTGACGCGAATTGTATCATCAGGCCTGGGTGCCACGGACAGCGCAGCGAGTCTTCGAGCGGAGTCGTGCGTGCGAACAGGCTTGCTCTCCCGCTCATCGGCACGGACGACTGCGCTCGCCGGGCCTCGCTCCGCTGTCCGTGGCACCCTCATTAACTCTCACGCATTCAGGGACGTCGAGGCCTTACCACCGCACGCGACGCTTCTCACACCCCCGCCTTCGCCGCCGCCGCCTTCATCTTCGCCAGCCCCGTCGTCGCCACCTGCAGCGCATCCTGCTTCCAGTAGTCACGATTGAACAGCTCCAGGCTCAGTACCGCGGTCGAGTGGTTGCGCACCAGGCCGCGCAGCGTCTCGGTAATCGGAGCGACGCCGTCGCCGGGGTAGATGCGGTCGGCGTCCGCGATCTTCTCGCGCGGCGGGTCGGCAGGGTAGTCATTCATGTGGAAGACCTGCACGCAGCTCGCCGAGAGTTGCCCCATGCTGACGAACGCCGAGCCACCCTTGTGCAGGTGATAGACATCGGGCAGCAAGCATGCACGCGGGTGGCCCGACTCCAGCGCGACGAACATCGAGTCGCCGATCTTGTTCAGGCATTTTGAGAAGCCCCAGACCTCGACCATCGGCGTCACGCCCGCCGCATCGCCGACCTCACACAGCTTGCGGTACCGCTCGGCGGCGCGGCGGAGGTCAATGTCCGCCTGGTTCGTCGCGCCGGACGGCGGCGCGGCGATCCGCTTGCCGCCCAATTCCGCCACCATGCCCATGTCGCGCTTGGCGGTCTCCAGCCCCTTGGCTCGCTTGGCATCGTCATCGACGATCCACTCAGCGAAGCCGATAGCCGACTCCATCGTGAGGTTCAGGTCCTTGATGCGTTTGGCCATGTCCTTGAGCGAGCCGCCGGCCTTCACGTACTCTTCGATCGTGCCCATCCACGGCTCGACGGCGTCGTACCCCGCGGCGGCGGCGGTCTCGATTTCCTTCAACAGCCCCAGCTTCTGGCCGCGGATCGTGGCCATGTTCAGGCAGTATTTGAACATCGTGGGCGGGCGCGGAATCAGCGACGCGGGGCCCGGGGTGGATTCGGCGAGGGTCGCGGAAGTGGCCCCGGCCAGGCCGCAAGCGGCGGCGGTGGAGGTGAGAAAACGGCGGCGGGTGGTGCTCATGGAAGACATCATAACGCAAGCTTTACGGTGTCCATCGACCACGCAAATCATGACGCTATCATGCTGCATCCGTCGCCCCTTTGAATCGCCGGTGGTCCACTTGCGAGAATCTTCCGTGGCAGATGAGTCAGCGCCGGCGCTGTCGGCGATCCAGGACCTGTACGACCGTTGCCTGTACCTCCAGGCCTTCCGCCTGGCGGAGCAGCGCGGCCCGCTCGCCTCCTGGAAAGGCACCGCCGAGCGCATCCTCGCCGGCCGCCTCGCGTTCAATCTCGGCGCGATCCGGATGGGCAGCACGCACCACATCCGCGCCTGGCGGCAGGCACGCACCGACATCGACGCGACCTACTACTACAGCCGGGCCCTGCTCTCGCGGTTCGGCGCGCTGCCCGCGTGGCGGTTCCTCGACTCGCACGCCCCGAAGAACGCCACGCCCATCCAGCAGGCCGACTTCGCATCGATGCGGGCCACCGTGGCCGGCCTGCTCCGCGACTTCGACGCCGCCGAGATGTGGCTCAAGCTCGCGATGAAGTTCGCGCCGCAGCACACGTGGACCTTCGTCGAGCAATCGAGCCTGCTGGAGATGCAGGACAAGTACGACGCGGCCCTGGAGTCGGCCGAGGCGGCGCTACACATCCGCCCGTGGTTCCGCCCCGCCGTCCAGTCGCGCGGGCACCTGCTCGTGCTCGCCGGCCGCGACGATGAGGCCCTCGCCTTCCTCGAGGAAGCATCCCGCCGCATCGAGAGCAACGCCGTCGTCTGGCAACTGGCCGAGTTGCAGAACGAGCTTGGCCTCAGCGCCCAGATGCACGAGAGCGTCGAGCGCCTCGTCGAGCTCACGCCGCTCTCGGACCCCAAGCATGAAGAATGGCTCAACAGCCAGCGCTGCGACGCGGCCTACCGCGGCGGCAACTATGAACTCGCCAGGGAACTCGCCGGCAAGATCGACGTGCCGTATTACAAGCTCCTGAAACAGAACATGGATGCCGCCGGGCCCGATGCCAAGCGCGTCATGCTCAACGTCCCCTTCGTTCGCCAGCACCGCGTCACCTGCGCTCCCGCCACGCTCTCGGCCATCAGCAGGCTGTGGAACATGCCCGCCGACCACCTCAGTGTCGCCGAGGAGATCTGCTACGACGGCACGCCCTACGCCAGCGAGCGCAAGTGGGCCGAGAAGAGCGGCTGGGTGGTGCGCGAATTCACGCTCAACTGGGACGCCGCCGTCGCGCTCATCGACCGCGGCGTCGCCTTCACGCTCACCACGACCGAGATCACCAACGGCCACCTCCAGGCCGTGATTGGATACGACAGCCGCAAGAAGGTTTTGCTGGTGCGCGACCCCTTCGTCCGCGAGGTGCGCGAGTTCCTCGCGGAGCAGACCCTCGAACGCTACAAGCCGTTCGGTCCGCGCGCGATGGCGATGGTGCCGCTGGCCGAGGCGCACCGGCTCGATGGAATCGACCTGGCGGACGTGGCGCTCTGGGACCAGTGCTATCAGGTGACGACCGCGCTCAACGAGCACCAGCGCGACAAGGCCGCCGCGGTGCAGAAGCAGATGGCTGAGACGGCGCCGGACCATCGCCTGACGATTGACAGCCGGCTGTCGCTGGCCGCGTACGACGCGGACCCGGCGACCGAGCTGGATTGCATCAATCAACTGATCGCCAAGTTCCCCGAATGCAGGTTGTGGGTCCTTCTGAAATCGCAGCGACTCCGCCGGCTCGAGCGGCGCGAGGATTACACGAAGCTGCTGCGCGAGCAGACGGAGGGGTCGCACCCTGATGCCGTCTTCATGCTGCTCTACGCGGCAACGCAGCGGCCCGATGCCCGGCACTGGCCCAAGGCGCTGAAGCTCACCCGCCGCGCCCTGCGGCGCTCGCATGAGGACGCCAACGCCTACAGCCAGCTCGCCGCCATCCTCTGGGACATGCGCCGCTTCGAGGAGGCGCTCCAGGCCTACCGCGTGGCCGCCTGCGTGGGCGACAAGATCGAGCAGATGGCGGAGTCGTACTTCATCGCCTGCCGGCACTTCAACCGGGGCGACGAGGCGCTCAAATTCCTGCGCGATCGCTTCGCGCGCTTCGGGAAGCGCTCACCCGAGCCGGGCAAGACGCTGTTCTGGGCGCTCGACGAATTAGGCCGGTCGTCCGAGGCGTTCGAGACGCTCGACGAGACGCTCAAGCTGCATCCCAATGACGGTACGCTGATGCTCTTCGCCGCCGAGATGCACGCCCGCCGCGGCAACGGCACCCGTGCCGCCGAGCTGATCAAGCAGGCCAAAGGACGCTGCCGGCAGAACACGTGGCTCCGCACCGCGGCAGTCCTCTCTTACTACTGGGGCAAGCTCGAGCAGTCGCTCCAGTTCTGGCAGAAGGTGATCGAGCTGGAGCCGCTGGCGATCGACGCCCACCGTGCCGCGACGTACCGCCTCGAAGAGGTGAAGGGCAGGGCCGTGGCGCTCGCCCACCTCAACGAGACCGTCGAGCGCTTCCCGCACCAGCTTTCGCTGCGCGAGTTCCAGGCCGAGTGGCTCCGCCGCGACGACATCGCGCGATGCGAGCAGGCCCTGCGGAAGCTCATCGAGCTCCATCCTGAAAACGCGTGGGCCCATCGCGAGTTGGGATCCGTGCTCTGTGAGCGGCAGCAATACAAGGAAGCGGCCGCCGCAATGAAGGCCGCCCATGCGCTGGAGCCGGAGAACGCTTCCTACTTCAATATCATGGGCGACATCCTCGCCCGTGCCGGCAAAGCCGAGGAAGGCCGCAAGCTGCTGCGCAAGGGCATCGAACTGGAGATCGACAACGACTGGGCGATCCGCCGGCTGGTCTCGCTGGCCGATTCGCTCCCGCAGCGGAAGGCGGAGCTTCAGTTCATCGCCGGCCGGCTGCGCGACTCCGTCACCTTTGGTTCCGCGCTGCTCGCCTTCCACGAAGAGGCGGGGGGAACGCTTGAGCCCGCCGAATTGACCAAGGTCCTTCGCGACGCTCACGCCTCGCGCCCCGATCTCTGGCACGCCTGGTCCGCCCTCGGCCGGCACCTGATGCACGCCACCGACCTGGCCGGGGCGGTCAAGCTCCTCAAGGACGCCACCGCCCGCTTCCCGCTCCACCCCAAACTCTGGCTCGATCTTGCCGAGGGCTATCGGCTGCAACTCGACCGCCCGCGCGAGCTCGAAGCGCTGCGCAAGGCCGTCAACGTCCGCCCCGACTGGCTCGTGCCGTTGCGAAAGCTGGCCGAGGCGCACGACCGCGAAGGCGAGATCGAGCAGTCGCGCAAGTTGCTGGAGCGCGCGGTGACGCGCGACCCGGTCGACCCCGTGAATCACGGCATGCTCGCCGATGCGCTCTGGAAGCTGGACCAGAAGGAAGCGGCGATCGCCGCGATCGAGAAGGCGCTGGGGCTGGCGCCGAACTACAACTGGGCATGGGGCCGGCTGGATGAGTGGTGCCGCGCGATGAACGCGCCGCAGCGACTGCCGCAGCTTGCCCGCCAGATCGCCGAGCGCCGGCCGGGCGACCCCGATGCATGGATTGCGCTTTCCGATGCGCTGTATGAAGGGCTCCAGTTAAATGAGCGTCTCGCGGCGCTCGACAAAGCCATCGCCCTGGCGCCGCGCAACCCGACTGTCCACGACCGCCGGGCCGTGCTGCTCACCGAAGCGCGTCGCTTCGATGAGGCCCGCAAGGCGTGCCGGCCCGCTGCCTTTGGCGACCAGGTCCCGATCCACCTGAAGGGCCGCGCCGCGTGGATCGAGGCGGAGCGCGGCAGCCTCGACCAGGCGATCACGCTCATGCGAAGCGTTCTCCGTGAGGACGATTCGTACTACTGGGGCTGGACCAAGCTCACCGACTGGTGCCGGGCGAAGAAGGACATCGACGGCCTCGTCGCCGCCGCGGGGCAGCTCGTGCGACTGGGCCCCAACGACCCGCAATCACTGGGCAATCTCGCCGAGGCCAAGCTGATGGCCGACGACCGCGCGGGCGCGAAGGCGGCGCTTGTCCGCGCCTTTGCGCTCGCGCCCGATTATGACTACGCCGGCAACAAGCTCTTCGAGTTCCAGCTCGATGACAAGGAGTTCCACAGCGCGGCCGTCACGCTGGAGCGCCACAAGCCGCACATGGCGCCCGGAGCGTACCTCGCCTTCCGCGTCATGCTCGGCTGCCGCGCGGGCGATCATTCCGACGCGATCAACTACCTGCGGCAACTGGTGCGCACGGCCTGTGACCGCTGGTGCATCGACATGGCCGCGCACGAGATGCAGAAGGCCGGCTGGGTGAAGGACATTGACAACACCATCAGCGCCGCCCTCGGCGACCCGGCCGCGAGCCTGCACGCCATCGCCGCCCTGACCGCCGCCCACGCAGCCGACAACGAGCACGCGGTGTGCGAGCACATCCTGCGGACCGTGCGCGACAGCGCGCCGAAATGGACGGCCGCGATGGAGGCGTACCTCGATGTCGCCGGCCGCAACAAGCAGGCCCTCATCATCCGCAAGCTGATCAAGCGGGACCGCGAGCCGATGCACCGCATCACGCCGCTCTGGGCGCTCACCGGCTACGCGCTGCTCCAGATCGACAATCTGCGGGGGTGCGTGGAGTGGATGAAGGACTGGCAGGAGCGGGCCGACGCCAAGCCGTGGATGCTCGTGAACATCGCCGACTCCCTGCGCTGCCTTGGGCGCAGCGAGGAAGCCCTGGCGATCAATCAGTACGCCCTGTCGCTTCCCCCCGATCACGGCAGCGTCCACCACGAGCTCTGGCTCGCGTTCGAAGCTGCCTGCGCTCCGGCGGCGTCTGCTTCACCAGGCGCCGCGCACTCGATCGACCATATTGAGCCCGCAGCGCTCGACCCCTACCTCCGCATCCTCCACCAGCTCGTCACCCTGCTCCAGGAATCGCGGGACGGGGACGCCGCACGCGCCCGTTCCAACGCCGACATCCGCCGCGACATCACCGCCCTCATCGCCGCCAACGCGATGGTCAAAACTGATATCTCCCTGAAGATGGCCGCCAAGCGCGCCGTCGCCGCCATCGCCGCCATTCAAGGCTCGATGATGGCCCGCCTCTGGCGCATCACCACGTGGTTCCGCCTGCAATTTCGCGGCAAGTGAACACCTGCGGGAATCACGCGTGGCTTGCTATCCTTGCGGGATGGATACGCTTACCCCTCCCAACCGCCGCGAATTCCTCACCACGCTCGGGGCCGGCGCCATGACCGCCGGTCTCGCCGTCCCTACCGTTGCTATTGATGATCCGCCTCCCGGCAGTGCCGTCGACAAACCGCAGACCGTCGAATCCATCACCGACAGCCCGCCCGTCTTGCAGAACCCGACCGAATCCTCGATGACCATCGCCTGGGCCGTCCGCGCGCCTGCCACCGGGTACATCGAGTACGGTGCGGACCAGAAGCTCGGCCTGCGCGCCGATGCGCCGCGGTACGGACTCAATCCATTCTCCGACCGCTACCTCTCCGCAACCATCACCGGCCTGAAGCCGGGACAGCTCGTCCATTACCGTACCTGCGTCGTCCCGATCAAGTTTGAGAGCGCTTACAAGATCGAAGCCGGCGCGGTGCAGACAAGCCCGATCTATCAATTCCGCCTGCCCGATCCGGCCGCGAGCAAGGCGACCTTCTCTCTCATCAACGACACGCACCAGAACATCGAGACGCTTCGCTCGCTCACGCAGCAGATCGCGGACGCGAAGGACGACTTTGTCATCTACGACGGTGACGTGTTCAACGACGTCTACACCGATGGCCAGATCGTGGAGCACGTGCTGCGTCCGGCCGGGGCCGCGTATGCTGCCGAGCGTCCGTTGCTCTTCGTCAACGGCAATCACGACCACCGCGGCCCACTCGCCCGCCGGCTGAGCCTCGCGTTCACGCCGTGGGCCGCCGAGGAGCCACTCGGCCGGTGCTTCGCCGTGCGTCACGGGCCGCTGGCGATCATCGGCCTCGACACCGGCGAAGACAAGCCCGATCGCCACCCCATCTTCGCGGGCCTGGCCAACTTCGAGAAATACCACGAGGCCCAGCGCGACTGGCTTGTGGCCGCGCTCAAGCGGCCCGCGATCGCGGCCGCACCTTTCGTCGTCCTCATCTGCCACATCCCGCTATGCGGCCGGCCGAAAGACAACGGCGGTGACACGCTCGAAGGATTCGCCGCTTACGCCAGGCACGCCCGCGACCTCTGGCACCCCGTCCTTGAGCAGGCGAAGGTCCAGCTCGTCATCAGCGGCCACACCCACGAGTACCGCTACGACCCGCCAACCAAGGACCACCGTTACGCGCAGCTCGTCGGCGGCGGCCCCCGGCCGAACATCGCGACGTTCATCCGCGGCAGCGCCACGGCCGAGCGGCTGGAAATTGTCGCGACGAAGCTCGATAAAAAGGAGTGGGGCCGGTGGACGTACAACCCCCGGCCGGTGGGATGATGTGTCTCAATCAACCGTTCGCTTTCGTCGCACGTTGGACACGCCCCGCCACACCGCGATCACTGCGAGGTGAATGATCAACACACCTGCACCGAAAACGATGCATGAGAACGGCGGGAAGACGAGGACCGTATCGCTAATGCGTCCGCCGGTGACCGCAAGCAGCCACAGCACCGGCAGGACGAGCACATACACCAAGCCGGCCGACCCGAAGAACACCGCGACCACCCACAGAAGAAAATGGATCACGGCGCACCACCCCGCCACCACCACCGCGAACCATGGGCTCAACCACAACCGGCGGCGGCGCCGCTTTCTGAAAGTGCGTGCGGATCGTCCAACCGAGTGACCGCACTCCGGACAGACGGCATCGATGGCGAGGGTGCGGAGGTTGTAGCCGCAACGGACGCAAGGAAGATCGTTCGTGACGCGGCCGGTGGTGAAGGGATTCATCCCGCTTCCAACATCACCCACACCCGCCCATTCTCCACGCGCGATTCGTAGACCCGCACGCGATAGGCATCGGCATCCGGGCACTGGCCGGTGTTCACGTTGAAGGGCCAGGCGTGCCAAGGGCAGATCACACAGCCATCGACGATGGCCCCCGCCGACAGGCTGCCGCCGGCGTGCGGGCAGTGGTCATCGAGGACGCGGATCGATGCCGCGGCACCGGTATTGGCTAGGCGAATGACGGCGAGCGCCCGGTTGCCGTGCTCAACGTACTGGCCACCCTCGGCCGGCAGGTCCGCCACCGCGCATAGGTCGACCCATCCGTCTGCCGCGCGAAGCTCGGTTGGCGTCTCGTTCATTGCGGCGGCTCACCGAGATCGATCGCGCTCTGCATTGTGGGGGGCAGCGGCCCCGCACTCGGGGCACATCCCGGACGAGCCGCGCAGGTCATAACCGCACTTCGGGCAGGTCCCGGGCTTGGGCTTTTTCTTTTTCACGAAGTACATCATTGCGCCGACGATGCCGCCCACTGCGCCGCCGATGATGCCGCCGCGGATCGCGCCATCGAGCACGCCGTCCGCCAGCGTCGCGCTCGCGGCATGCGCCGTCTGGGTCATCGCAACAAGGGAACCCACCGCCACTGCTCCGACTAGCGAACGCATCTGTGCCTTCACGAGACCGCTCCTTTGATAGGGATCACTGATCAGGCGCCGGCACGGGCTTGGGCGTCCGGCGCGACGGCTCGACCTGCGCGGCAAACGCCGCGCGCAGCACCGCCAGGCTCTTGGGCACCGCGGTGCGCGGGTCTTCCTTGCCCTCAAATTCCAGCGAGATATAGCCCTTGTAATTCACTTTCCGCAGGATGGCGGCGATGCGGGTGTAGTCGAGGTCGAGTTCGTACCAGACGCCGCCGCCGTAGTACGTCTTCGCCTGCACGAAGACAGCCTTCGCCGCGATCTGCTCCAGCTTCTCGTATGGGTCCTCGAGGAAGTTACCCGTGTCCATCGTGACCTGGAGCCAGGGCGATTTCACCGCTTCGACGACCTTGTTCACTCCTTCCGGAGTCCGCCCCAGCCCCCAGTGATTTTCCAGCCCCAGCACGACGCCGCATTTCTCCGCCGTCGGCAGACACTTCTCCAGACTGTCGATCACCCACGGGAATCCATCCTCATCTTTGTAACCATCGAGCGGTTTCTCGATGCCACGGTCCTTCATGAGCTGGTCGAAGTCCTTCGTCGTCCCCCACCGCCCGGTGTTTACGCGGATCGTTGGGATCCCCAGCTTGTAGGCCAGTTCGATCGAAGCCTTCGTCTTCTCGATGTTCGACTCGCGCACCTTCGCGTCCGGGCTGACGAATCCCTGGTGCGTGGACATGCCGCACAGGCTCATGCCGTTCACGAACGCCCGCCGCTTGAGCTCGCGGAGGTACGCATCCTCCTTGGTGTGCATCTGCACCTCCAACACCTCGACGGCATCGAAGCCCATCTCGGCGGCGAGGTCGATGCACTTGTCGATCTCCAGCTTCGCGCCCTCGCGGTATCGCCAGAAGGAGTACGTGGAGACGGCGATCGGGTTGCCGCGCCACCCCGTGGCGGGCTTGCGTGCGATCAATGCGGAGGCATCGGCGGCGGCCAGGTGCGAGGCGATCGCACCGCCGGCGAGGCCTCCGGCAGCGCCCAGTGATGACCCGAGAAACTCGCGACGGTTGGTTGGCATGGATGGTTCCAGGAATGGGTGCGGGCATTTTACCGCAAGTGCGCACGCCGGCGGGCCTGCGATTGAACCCGGGCGCTTGATGCGTATCGCGGGCCTGTACCGCACCTCTCCCTCCGAGGAGAGGTCGGATCATCGCGACGAAGGAGCGATGAATCCCGGTGAGGGTGCGGCGTCCAAGGCTAACGCTGCCATCTCTCGACCGTTCCCGTCAATCGCAAGCCCCACCCTCACCCGGCTTCGATCCGACTAGCGTCGGATCGAAGCCACCCTCTCCCTGGAAGGGAGAGGGGATGAACAGCGCGCGTCAAATGTCACGCACCCGCTGGACCGTGGACGGCCCTTCCGCTCACGTCGATCATACTCCTTCCAACTCTCGTTCCTCCTCTGCGCCTTTGCGCCCTTCGCTCCTTTGCGTTATCCCCGATCAGCCCCCGGCCCCCGGGTTATACTGCCCCGCACAGGAGGCCTCTCGCATGGGCAAAGCAGACGACAAGCTTTTCGTCGGCGTCGATCTGGGCGGGACGAACATCTCGGCCGGGGCGTGTGACGGCAAGAACAAGGTCATCGTCAAGGAAAGGAAGAAGACAAAAGCGGAAGAAGGCGGCAACGCGGTCATCGAGCGCATCGTGAAGACCATCGAAGAAGCGCTCGACAAGGGCGGCCTGAAGCTGGGCGACATCGGCGGCGTCGGCATCGGGGCTCCGGGGGCCGTCGACATCAACAAGGGCACCGTGCTCAACGCGGTGAACCTCCGCTGGAAGGATTTTCCGCTCGCGGCCGCCCTCAAGGACAAGCTCAAAGTCCCTGTCACCGTCGACAACGACGTCAACGTCGGCACCTGGGGCGAGCACGTCGCCGGGGCCGCGAAAGATTACGACGATGTGCTGGGCATCTTCGTCGGCACCGGCATCGGCGGCGGCCTGATCCTCGGCGGCAAGCTCTATCACGGCCACTACTTCACCGCCGGCGAGATCGGCCACACCATCCTCTTCAGCGACGCCCCACGCGGCCTGCGCACCCTGGAGAACCGCGCCAGCCGGACTGCCGTCGTCAACCTGCTCAAGCAGCTCATCCTTTCGAATCACGAGAGCGTTGTTCCGCGATTGGTGGACGGCAACCTGGAGGAGATCCGCTCCAGCGTCCTCGCCAAGGCCATCAAGGACGGCGATGACCTGACGATCGAGGTCGTGAAGCAATCAGCCAAGTACGTCGGCATCGCCATCGCCAACACCCTGACGATGCTCAGCCTGCCCTGCGCCATCGTCGGCGGCGGCGCGATGGAAGCGCTTGGTGAGCCTTATCTTAAATGGATCCGCCAGTCGTTCGAGGAGCACGTCTTCCCCGAGAAGCTGCGCTCCGCCAAAGTCCTGCAAAGCAGCCTGGGCGACGATGCGGGCGTCATCGGGGCGGCCAACCTTGCCCGAATGCGGCTGTCTTGAGCGGGGGTTTTTCCCCATCCCGCTAGTTTCCCCTTGACGAGCGCCCCGTTTTTCGGTTAGAAAGGAGTCGGAGGATTCGGGCTTCTTATCTATCGCGGGGTTTTACCACAACCGTCTTCCGCCAAGAAAGAAAGAGGCCATTCTCTATCTTTCCCTTGAGCTTTCTCCCCTCCGCCCCGTTGTCGCTTCGGCGGCAGCGGGGTTTTTTGTTTGAGCGAACGGCCGGCGTAAGCCGGCTGGTGCTTCGTGAGCGTCGAAAAACCAACTGGCTTACACCCGTGCGGTGGCGATAGCGGTCATGGTCAGGTTTCTTGTGCTTCGTGAGCGTGGAAACCAGCCGGCTTACGCCCGTGCGGTGGCGCAGCGGTCATGGTCAGGTTTCTTGTGCTTCGTGAGCGTGGAAACCAACCGGCTTACGCCGGCCGTTCGCCGCTGTCCGCTCAACTCGCCTTAATCCGCACAATCACCTCTCGCGTCCGCGGTCCGTCGAACTCGCAGAACCAGATGCCCTGCCACCTGCCCAGCAGCAGCCGCGTCCCCTCCACCAGCACCAGCACGCTCGAACCCATCATCGATGCCTTCAGGTGGGCGGCGCTGTTGCCCTCGCCATGGCGGTAGAAATCCTGTTTCCACGGCACCATGACGTCGAGTTGCTTGAGCATGTCGTGCCGGACATCCGGGTCCGCGTTCTCGTTGATGGTGATTCCCGCGGTCGTGTGCGGGACGTAGACGACCACCTCGCCGCGCTCGACGCCCAGTTCCAGGACCATGTCCTGGATGCGGTCGGTGAGCTCGATCATCTGGTCGCGCTGCTGGGTCTGGAGGGTGATGGTCTTCATGCGGGAGGATATGGACCAGAGCGATTTCTAAAGGAAGATTTCCAATTTGAGAATGGTGACTCGGAACAGCGCCGGCTCTGATGTTGTTCCGATCTCACACTTTAGAAATCAAAAATCTTCCCTTCTAAATCGCTTTATGACTCACAGCTTCTCCGGCACCACAAACGGCGCCCGGTACTCCCGCGTCAGCATCGCGTTCGCCTGATCGTCCCCGATGAACTTCTCCTTCTCCGCATCGAACTCGAGCACCTTGCCCACGCGGTACTTCGTCTCATCCAGCACCACCTTGTTGTCCTTCAGGTGCTCCTGCATGCGCTCGAAGCTCTCGACGATCTCCTCGTGGTCGCCGATCGACTTGCTCTGCTTGTTGAACGGGGCCTCCTCGCCCAGGCGGTAGCTGATGTTGGCGAGGTGGATGAGGGCCGAGGAATAGTGACCTTCGAGGATGTCGGCGTGCTGCTCCTCGCGCTTGCGGCTGCGCATGCAGTGGATGAAGTTCTCGAAGTGGCCGCCGGGGCCGCGCTTACCCTCGGTCTTGGGCAGCGGCGCGGGCTTGGCCTCGTCCTTCGGGAAATAGGTGCCCTGCCCCGCCACATCGCCCTGCTCGAAGTGCATGATGTTGCCCACGCCCTGCGTCATGTGGCTCTTGGTGGGCAGCCCGCGCACCTCGAACATGATGATCGGCTTGTCCGGCCCGTAATCGAACCAGGCGATCTGCGTGTTGGCCGCCTCACCCTGGTCCTTGTAGCCGAACCGCCCTCCCAAGGAGAAGACGCGTTTGGGCAGCGTCAGGCCGGGGCACATCCAGCGGGCCTTGTCCATCTCGTGCACGCCCTGGTTGCCGATGTCGCCGTTGCCGAAGTCCCAGAACCAGTGCCAGTTGTAGTGGACGAGGTTTTCGTGATACGGCTGCACCTTGGCGGGGCCGAGCCAGAGGTTGAAGTCGAGCCCCGCGGGCGGCTCCTTGAACGGCTTGAATCCGATCGAGTCGCGCCGCTTGTAGCACAGCCCGCGCGAGATTAGCAGCTTGCCTAGCGACCCGTCCTTCGCGTACTCGGCCAGCTGCGCCCACCTGCCGCTCGCCCGGCTCTGCGTGCCGTGCTGCACGATGCGGTTGTACTTCCGCGACGCCTCCACCGCGATCCGCCCCTCGTGCACGTTGTGGCTGCACGGCTTCTCGACGTAAACATCCTTCCCCGCCTGGCAGGCGAAGATGGTGATCGGCGCGTGCCAGTGGTTCGTCGTCGCCACCGAGATGGCGTCGATGCCGTCATCCTCCAGCGCCTTGCGGAAGTCCTGCACACACTTGGGCGTGTTCTTGCCCTTCTCCTCCACCAGCTTCGTCTTATTCTCGAAGATGCGCGAGTCCGGGTCGATCAGCGTAGCCACCTGGACGTTCTGCATCCCGGTGTACTCGCCGATGTGGGCCCCGCCCCGCCCGTTGATCCCCGCCACCGCGACGTTGATGCGGTCGTTGGAGCCGATCACGCGGGCGCCCAGCTTCGTCCCGCTGATCGCCACGGTCGCCCCTGCGACGGCGAGTGAGGAGGTCTTCAGAAAACAACGACGGGTGATTATGGTGGACATGGAAACGCTCCAGAGGATGTCGATCGGACAATGTCTACCACTTAAAAATCGAACATGGCGAGCAACCGGAGGCGCACCCGAACGGTCCGCATCCACAGGGTAACTACTCAGCGATGGTTTTCACCAGCGCCGATCAAACAAAAATCGTGCTGCGTGGCAGCGCGAAATCGTGGGTGACCACCACCTCAGCGATCACCCGCGCGATCTTCGCGCCGCCCACCGCCGACGGCTCGATGGCGGAGACGTGTGAGTAATCCGAATCTCGGTTGCAGATCAGGCGCAGGTCAATCACAGGCACGCGGGCCGCGAACGCCTCGCGCAGAATGATCTCGTTAAACCCCGCGAGCGCGGTCTGCTCCGCGGCGCCCAGCCCGGGCACCGCGTCGTACACCGTGCACACCGCCAGCGGCATCGCTTTTTCGCGCAGCGCCTCCAGCATCGCGCGGTAGGACTTGCGAAACCGCGCCCGCGCCTCGTTCAGCACCAGCATCGCCTCTCCCACCGTGACGACCGACTCGCTGAGAATCGTGCTTTCCGTCAGCGCATCGTTCCCGCCGGCACTGACGATGAGGTGACTCGCGGCCGCTGGAAGCTTCTTGAGTTGGTTCGCGACGTCCTCGGTGATGTGCCCATCGACCGCCAGGAGCGTGGCGCGCCAACCCGCCGGCAGCGCCTGCCTGACCTGCTCAATCACCGGCGGACGATTGGGGACGTACCGCTCGTTGTCGAAGATCGAATCACCCAGAAGAACGACGTGGCCCACGGCATACCTCTAATTGAGCAAGAGCCGTGAAGGATCAGTCATCGCTGTCGATGATCGAAACGATCACATCAACAACCTCTCGAACCAATTCGTCGGGCGCTGCATCGATGAACTCAACATGCCGCGCTCGGAAATCCAGGCTCTCGGCGTGATCGGCCAGCACGAATCCCGTTACCGGTTGAGAAGCCGGAATAGGAACGTGCGTTCTCAGGCCTCGCCTGGTGTTGGTGACGGGCGCGACAAAACAAAATCCCGACGCCCGATTGAAGTCGATGGCTGACAACACGAGTGCGGGACGCCTGCCCGCTTGCTCGTGCCCAGTTCGCGGGTCGAATGACAACCACACCCAATGGCCCTTGTCCGGAACGTACGCCACGTTAGATGATCTCCCGGCCCCTCGGACCGTCCTCAAACTCCGGGAACCGGTTTTTCGCCGGCGTCATCCCCTTGATGAGTTCCTTCATGGGAATGCGCTTCCGTCGGCGAGTCGGGCGGATGGTGATCACTCCGCCATCAGTCTCGATCTGGACCTGCGTGCCGACCGCCAGGCCCGCCTGATCCACGATCGTTTTTGGCAGACGGACGGCGTGGCTGTTTCCCCACTTCTGAATCGTCACGCTCATGTGTGGCTGCTCCGCGCGTGTCTACAAAGAGTATACTCACAGTCAAGTGGAATCAAGGCTCGTGCGGGTCGCAAAGAGGCAAGTGAACGTCGTCCGATGCGCAGCCGAGTTTTGAAAACCCGGTCGGCTCGCGAGGCTCAATGCCGAAGGGAGCCGTTTCGCTCGGCAGATCGCCGACAATTGGGCGTTCGCCCCGCCGTAGCTCAGACCCGCTCAGCCCGTGGACGGGCTTCGCAGGCCTGACCGGACTCGCAGCGTCCGGCTCCGTCGACAGGTGAACCGGGGCCTCTCACTTCGCGACCACCACTATCGTGTGCGGCGTCTGTTCCTTGTTGCCTGCCGCGTCTTCCGCGTACGCCTCGATCTTGATCGTCCCCGGCTTCACATCCGTCAAAGTCGCTTCCCACTGGTGGTAGTTGTAATCGACATCCTTCGCCTCGACGCCGTTGACGATGACGCGCTTCGTCTTCTCGTTGTCCGTCGTCGTCCCGCGGATGGTGAGCTTGCCATCCTTGATGGTCGCGACCGTGCCGCGCGCCGGGTAGGTGATCGCGGTGGCGGGCGGCTGGTCGTCGATCGGGTCGAGGAGCTGCGGGAACTCGACATCGGTCACCTCGGCCGCGATGGCTTCGCGGCCGGTCAGGCCGGTGACCTTGTGGTAATCGCCCTTCTGCTCGCTGAGGTCCGGCGCGGTGGTCAGCACGACCTTCGCTGTTTTGCCGGGGCCGAAGTAATCGTGCATGTAGACGGGGACGCCTTTCTTCGTTTTCGCTTCGACGCGCGAGCCGCCGCCGCGGTTGATCAGCGGCCACCGTTTCTCCGTGCTCGCGGTCTTGCCCTCGATCTTCACGTTGCGGAAGTGGCTTTCCGCGGCGCCGCTGAGGTTGTTGTCACTCATCTGGATCAGCGGCATGTCCCCGCCGTAGGTCAGGTCGCCAAAGGTCAGGCCGTCGACCGTGATCTTGCCCGCCTGGGCGCTGTCATCATCCTGCCCGCGGTTGAAGGGCTCCGTGCTCATCTTCGACATGTGAACGTTGCGGTAGACGTGGTTCTCGAAATACGGGCGGTAGACACCGTACGCCACGCTGTGGATGCGCAGGTTCTCGACGAGCATCGTGGGGATCTGCGAGCGCAGGCCGTAGTGCGTCTCCCACATGAGCGTGTCGCGGATGATGTGCGGGTGCTTCGTGTCGGGGCCGACGCCGTTGGTATCAGCGAAGACGAAGCCGTACAGCCCCTCGCTGTGCGACTCGTTGTGCTGGAAGCGGTAGTGCGGCAGCGTGCGGATGTCCGTCTTCTCGTAGCCGCCATCGGGCTGGCGGATCATCATCACCGCGCTGAAATACCGGCTGCCCTGGCTGTCGTAGCGGTAGCCGTACTCGTGGTTCTCACAGGCCACGTTGCGGACGAAGGTGTTGCGGCCGTTGGCCCACCAGAACGCCGCCCCGTCGTTGGGATCGAAGGGCAGCGCCTGGCCCTTCATCTTCTTGCCCGCCGCGGCATGGACGCCCAGGTTGCGGTCGAAGGTGTTGTAGACCTCCGTGCCGTCCTCGAGGAAGTAGCCGTGGCCGACGCTGTTGATGCCGATGCAGTCGCGCACCACCATGTACTGCGTGCCGTGGACGGTGACCCAGCGGTTGCCTGAATCGAGCACGACCGCGCCGATGACGCTGCTGCCGCGCATCGTGTCCTCGACCTGGTGGAAGTGGATCGGGTACCGGCCGAGCACGCCCTCCTTGCCAAGGTTGTTGAAGGTCGCGTAGCCGATGGAGCCGAGCGAGCCGTGGTGATACATCGTGTGTCCGCGCGTCGCGGCGGACGATGGATCGGCGCTCTCGATGACGACGGTGCGCGAGATGTTGGCGACCTCGCTGTGCATGACACCTTCGCCGTAGTGCGGGTAGTCCAGCGGCTTGTCGAGGGTGACGCGGACGCCGTCGATCGCGGTAATCGCCCGGCGTTCGGTGGAGGAGACAAGGTCGTACTTCACGTGGCGGCGCTGCGACCCGGAGACGGCGACGGTGTCGCCGATGCGCCAGCCGGCAGGCGCTTCGGTGAGCGTGATGATCGTGTCGCCGGCCTTGGTCGACGCATCGAGCTTGACCCAGGTGCGCGTCATCGGCGCACCGTGGAAATCCATGCGACCGCCGGGCCGGCAAAGGATCGCGGGGAGCTTGTCCTTGTCCATGCCTTCGAAGGCCTTGAGCTGGATACGGGCGGTAAACGGCGCGGGGATGGGGGCATCGGTCGTGCCGACTTCGAGTCCGGGGCCGTCGACGGGATCGGCGCCCCGGGAAGCATCGTCGTGGTCGGTCCCGGGGGCGTGGCCGTGCTTGTCGATGTCTTCGACACCGGTGTCGCCTTCGGCCCGGGGCGGCGTGACGCGCAGCAGCCCAACGATGAGGTTCGTGTTGCGGTCGCGCGCGAAGGTGAGCCTGCCGCTGACCTGCACCTCACGGACGGCGGTTTTCGAATCGAGGTCGTAGGTCACCTGCGTTCCGGGGGCGATGAGCACGCGAGCGCCCTCGGCGGGGACCTTCGCGGGCTCCCAGGTCTTCGCATCGGACCACGCCCCGCTGCGCACCGAACGCGAGTCGAAGCCTGCCGGCTTTTCATCGGCGGCAATGGCCGCATTGAGGTGGCAGGTCGCGAGGACGAAGGCGAGAAGCAGGATGCGGCGATGCGGCATTGGATGCTCCGAAATGGGAACTCGGGGAGCCTGAAAAAAAAAGCAGAATCACCACGAAGGCACGAAGACACGAAAATTAGAAACGGTCATGGCGGGCATCAATCTAATTCTTTCTCTTCGTGTCTTCGTGCCTTCGTGGTTCGATCTAGCTTGTGTGAAACCTGGCATAGGGCACCACCCATTCGGGATGGTGCTCCATCTGTATCGACTACAACGCCTGCGCCTCCCTATTGCATCGGCGGCGCGGTCGGTTTCATGCGTCGTGACTGGCGGAAGCCCCGGCCGGTGATATGTCCTCCGCAAGAGGAGAGAAACCATGACGCTCGGCTTCGCACATCTGAAAGTCATCGTCGTCATCGTCGCCGCGGTGGTGCTGTATTTGCTCGCGGAAGCGTACCACCTGCCGATCAGCGCCGTGCTGCTCTGCACCTGCACGGGGGCCATCCTGGCCGCCGCGTGGGACAAGCTGACGAGCATCACGGCGTGAGTAGTTCTTGGGAGGGCGAGGTTCCACCCGAGCCGTTTGCGCGGAAGGCCCGTCCGCGGGCCGAGCAAGCGAAACCCGCGTGACCGGGCGCTCGATCATCATCGCGCGCCCGTCGCGCGGATTTTTCGTTTCGTCGCCTTCGAGGGGGCGAAACGAACGACTCGGCGGGAGCCTTGCCCTCCCAACACATCACGGCGTGAGCATCTCACCGGCCGTGCGCCGCAGCTCATCGAGCAACCCGCGGAGGTGGTCCTCCGTCGTCAGCGGGTTCATGATGACGATGCGCAGCGCGCCTTCGCCGTCGAACTTGCCGGGCACGAGGTAGTAACGGCCCGACTCGATCACCCTGCGGCGCAGCGCCCACTGGAATGCACCGATGCGCTGTGGCGTTGCATCGCGCAGCGCGCGCGGGACGCAGCGGAAGACGAGGATGTTGCACATCGGCTCATGGAGCGCGGTGAAGTCATCGCTTGTCCGCAGCATGTCGTGGAAGCGGCGCGTGAAGTCGAACGTGCGCTCGACGATGTCGGCGAAGAGCTGCCTGCCGTACAGACCCCACGTACCCCACAGCCCGAAGGCCGCGGCCCGCTTCGTGCACTCGACCGTTTTCAGTCCGCTGTCGTGGTCGGCGAGGTCCGGCGCCGCGGGGTCATATAGATACGGCGCATCCTGCTCGAAGGCGCTGAAGCGGTGGGCGCGGTCGCCGTAGAAGACAAAGGTGCACAGCGCGGGGACGAGCAGCATCTTGTGCGCATCCCACACGACGCTGTCGGCCCGCTCGATCCCGGCGACGAGGTGCTTGTATCGCTCGCTGAGGCATGCCGATCCGCCGTGAGCCGCATCGACGTGCAGCCAGAGCTTGTGCTTCGCGCAGACATCCGCGATGTCGGCGATCGGATCGAACGCGCCGGTGCGCGTCGAGCAGGCCGAGGCGACGACGGCGATGACCGGCTGCGATTTCGCCTTCAGTTCACCGATCGTCTGATCCAGCTTCCGGGGGTCCATGCGGAAGCGGGAGTCAAGCGCCGCTTTGACGACGTGATCGCTGCCCAGGCCTAGCACACCGGCGGCGCGGCTGATGCAGTAGTGCGACTCCGCATGCGAAATGATCACGGGCGGAGGCGAACTGGCCGCAAGCCCGCGTCGCCAAATCTCGCCCAGCGCGACGTTGCGGGCCGTGAGCAGCGCGGTGAGGTTAGCAAGCGAGCCGCCCGATGTGATCAGCCCGGAGAACGATCCGCGCGGGAAGCCCAGCGCCTCGCCCAGCGTGCGCACCATCGCCTCTTCCGCGGCCGAGGCCCACGGGCCCATCTCGTAGATGGCCATGCCCTGATTTGTCACGGCGGAGATCGCCTCGAACAGCGCCGCCACCGGCAGGGGCGGCGGGACCTGGTGCCCGATGTAGCGCGGGTCGTGCAGGGTCTGACCGCGCGACAGAATGTGGCGCACGATCGCGGCGAGCCGATCAGTCATCGACGTGGTTGACGACGCTTCGGCCTGCATCATCGCCATCGCCTCTGCGTAATTGGCCGCCGGGTCGCGCCAGTTGAGGACGTTGCCGCGAGAGTGGTGCGCATCGGAAAGGTGCTGCGCGAGCAGATCGACGACGACCTGACCCGCCGCCTCGAACGACGCGGGGTCGTACGCAGCGGCGATGCGGTCAATCGATGCGCCAGTCGAAGTCGGCTGCGACATAAGGAACCTCGCGACGGATTGTAAGGGAGCGCCATCCTCGAGAGTATCCATCCCGCTCCGCCGAGATGGAAGGGATTGCGCATCGCCCCATCTGCTTACTAGCCGGTAGGCCGCCCGGTGCTCCCGCCCGACTCCGCTATGATTCCCGCTTCCGCACAGGCCTCGCCCATGACGATCAAGCCGGTCACCAAAGCCATCCCCGCCGAGCACTCGTTCTATGCGCGCTTTGGCTCGCCCATCATCATCTTCCTGCTGCTGACGTCGCCGCTGGTGATGTGGGGGGCGATGAAGGCGGCCCAGAGCAATAACAACAACATCCGCCAGTGGCTGCCGCGCGACCTGCCCGAGGCGGCCACCTACGAAGATTTCCGCAGACACTTCGGCGCCGACGAGTTCGCCATCGTCTCGTGGGACGGCTGCTCGCTGGAAGACATCCGCCTCGAGCACTTCGCGGACCTGATCATCAAATACGACACGGGATATTCGGCCAGCCAGCCGCGAACGTTCTTCAAGGTGCTCAGCGACAGGATGGATTCGCTGATCACCGGCATGCCGCCCGACACCACGGCCCGCGCGGAGCGGCTCTTCAGCGAGGTCAACACCGGCCCGCGGCTGCTCGCCGACCTGCTCGACGCGCCGTTCCCGCAGAAGCTCACGCGCGAGGAGGCGCTGGGCCGGCTCGAAGGCATCTTCGTCGGGAAGGACCGCCAGACGACCTGCGCCATCGTCAAGCTCACCGATGCCGGCAACCGCGACCGCGTCGCGACCATGCACGCGATCTACAACGCCACGGACCGCATCGGCATCCCGCGCGAGCGCGTCCACATCGGCGGCGAGGTGGTGTTCAACGCGGTGATCGACATCGAGAGCCACGCCGCCATCGACCGGTTGACGATCCTCTCCGCCCTCGCCGCGGTCGCGATCGCGTTCCTCTCGCTACGGTCGGTGCGGCTGACGCTGATGGTGTTCGTCACCGCGGTGTACGCGGCGGGCTTCGCGTACGCGATGGTCCACTACACCGGCGGCGAGGCCAACCTCGTGCTCGTCATCATGCCGGTGCTGGTGTACGTCATGGCGATGTCGGGCAGCATCCACGTGACGAATTACTACAACAACGCGGCGCGTGCCGGCGGCGTGCGCGGCGCGGTGGGCCGTGCGCTGGCGGCGGGATGGGTGCCGTGCGTGCTCTCGGCGACCACGACGGCGACCGGGCTGTTCGCGCTGGTGGTCAGCTACGTCGAGCCGGTGAAGCGCTTCGGGCAGTACGGCGCGCTGGGCGTGATGGCGATCCTGCTGTTTCTCTTCCTGCTCTTGCCGGTGCTGCTGCTGCGCTACCCCCCGCGCAACCTGGCGCTGACGAAGGGAAGCACGGCAGCCCCGGGCACTGCCGTCCCGGCGCACCCCGCGTCCGGCCGCGCCTGGGTTCGCCGGCTCGCGCAATCCATCCTCCTTCGCCGCGGCCGCTGGCTGACAGGGTTCGGCATGGCCATGGTGCTCGGCGCCATCGGCATCATCTGGACGCAGACCTCCGTCAAGACCTCGCGCTTTTTTCCCGCGGATCACCCGCTCGTCACCGACATGCACTGGCTCGAATTGCACATCGGCCCGCTGGTGCCCATCGAGATCGTGCTCGACTTCGACAACCGGACCAACCACCTCACCATGCTGGAGCGGATGGAACTGGTGCACGGCGTGCTGATGCGGCTGGCGGACATGCCGCACATCGGCGGGACGATCTCACCCTGCACGTGGGCTCCTTCGATCGAGCCTCCGCCCCCCGCCGTCGCCCCGCCCGCGACGGTGCTTCACCCGTTCCGCGCCCTCCAGCCGAAGATCGCGCCGCTGCGGCGCGAGATCGTCAACTCCGCGCTCAAGCGCAACACGGCGTACTTCGTCAAACAGCATTACCTGAGCACGCGCGTCGAGCCGGGGCAGGCCAATCCGCTGGAGCGATGGCGCATCACCGCCCGCTTCGAGGCGTTCAACGAGCAGGCCTACGATGAGGTGATTAAGCAGGTCGAGGGTCGCGTCGCGGCCCACCTGGCGACGCTGCCGGCCGCGGCGCGGGCCGGGGTGTCGCCGGTGTTCACCGGCGCGGTCCCGCTCGTCCACGCGGCTCAGCAGGAGCTCTTGCGCGGCCTGTTCGCCAGCTTCCTGCTGGCGTTCGCCATCATAGGCCTGACCGTCGCGGTGCTGCTGCGCAGCCTGCCCGCCGCGCTGGTGCTGATGCTGCCCAACATCCTGCCCGCGCTGATCATCTTCGGCGCGATGGGCTGGCTGGGGTTCGTCGTCGACGTGGGCGCGATGCTCACCGCCAGCGTGGCGATGGGCATCGCGGTCGACAGCACGCTGCACTACCTGAACTGGTTCCAGCTCGCGCTCAAGGCCGGGGCGACGAAGGACGAGGCGATCGTCGACGCCTTCACCCGCTGCTCGGGCGCGCTGGTGCAGACAACGGCGATCACCGCGCTGAGCCTGATGGTCTTCTTCTTCACGTCGTTCCAGCCCGTGGCGCAGTTCGGGCTGCTGATGTGCCTGATGCTGGTAGCCGCGCTGATCGGCGACCTCTTCCTGCTGCCTGCCGTGATGGGCACACGCATCGGCAAGGTGTTCATGCCGAAAGCGAAGGCGCCCCAGCCCGCGCCGCGGCCCGAAGCGCTCGCATCGTGATGGCTCTTGTCCGATCCGCAACGCGTAAGCGTGCGGATGGTGGCCGGTTCCCCGTGCCTGCGACCATCCGCTCGCTTACGCGTCACGGCTCGGATCACGTTCTCATGCATGGGTCGGCGCTGGCGCAGGCAGCGCAGGCTGGCGCAGCAGCTCGCGCTGATCAATCGCGATCAATGTCCCGCACTCCGGGCACGCCACCGCGTCGCCGCTGCCGCGCAGGTCGTACCCGCACATCACGCAGCGCGTGTCCAGCCCGGGCGTCTCGGGCTGCCGCAGCGAGCGCATCAGCACCACCAGTTCCACCACCCACGCGATGCCCCAGATGATCATCATCGCGATGTACGGCGAGCCCTCGCTGCGCATGCTCTCGTCCTTCGAAAGGATCATCACCAGCACGCCGCAGACCCCGGCGGCGAAGACGAGCCCCTCGATGATGAACCGGATGCCGGCGAAAGTGCGTCGCGCCGAGGGCCAGCGCCGGTCGTTGGTGCGCACCAGGATGATCCAGATGTAGAGGCCGCTGAGGATCATCCCGGCGATGAGGAACGCAGCGCCGAAGCGCATGCCGGTCTCGCCCAGGTCCTCGCTGGTGCCGATGATCTCGGTCAGCACGATGGTCGCGCCCAGCGCCCCGATCAGGATGCCGACGGTGAGGAGGAAGTGGAGGGCGACCTTGATGCCAAGCTGCGGGTCGTGGCGGGCCTGCCTGGAGTCGCGCAGGCGCAGCACGATGTAAGGCACCGTGAGCATCGCCCCGCCCCCGCCCGAGGCGGCGATAATGATGATGATGAGGTACTCGAAGAAGCGGTAATACTCCATGCGAGACTCCAATGTGAGCGGACGGCAAGCCGCGGCCAGCGCATTCCCGCATCAGGGCGAAGAGCAACGCTCGCCATCTTAGAGCGATTCGCCGGCAATAACGTTCAATGGTGGCGAGTCTTCCGGAATGCAAATCAGCCCATATCAATTAACCGCTTCGAAATGACAGCCAAATCCCGGGAACGCCGACCCGGCGCGGATCGGTTCGACGTGACCGCGCGAAATGGAATCACCGTGCCTCCCTTCGAGCGAGGAGGACAATGCCGCCGCACGCATGTGCCACCGCGCCGATTCAGGCGCGGTTGCCGGCCTCGGCGTTGTTGCCCGAGCGGTGGACTTCGCGGGCCTGGAGGCCTTTTTCGCCCTCGATCAACTCGTACTCGACCGCCTCGCCGTCCTTCAGCGAGCGGAAGCCGTCGCCCTTGATCTGGCTGAAATGAACGAAGACGTCCTTGCCCTCGGGCCCCACGATAAAGCCATAACCCTTCTTTGGGTCGAACCATTTGACCAGTCCCTGCAACATCATGGTTCGTCTCCTTGAGATGAAGCGCGCCGGCATGTGACAGCGCGCGACGGCCGGTGGTTGGACAGGTGACGAACTGACGAGGGCGATGTGGAACGACGATGCGCGAATCCGAACGGCCCACGCAGAACAAACCCTGGACCAGCGCCGGCCAAACCTTTGTCAACAAGCGGCGCTCGTTACGACATGCACACGGGCGACGCCCTTTGCCGACCCGCGGCCCCCCAATAGGCCCGCGGGATTTTGCCCAACCCGTCTTTCTCGCCCGAAAATCTTCCCCGCGCCCCGGATCTATTGCTCGTCGCGCCTTTCAGATAGCACGACTCACCGCAGTCTAATCGGTTTTTCAGAAAATAAAAGAATAATTGAAATAAAAATCGGCGAGCGATCAGGCAGGCGGGAAATCCGTTGTTGGCACAGGCCAAGCCCGATGATGAGTCCGCGAATCGTCGGGGTATTGCCGGAATACCCCGACGATTCGCAGAGCCTCATCATTGGGCTTGGGGCGCCTTTCCACCATAAATAAAAAACCGCCTCCATAAGCGAGGCGGTTCGTCATTCAGTTTCTCACATGTTCTCAGCGGTAGCCTGCACCGCCTTCGCCGCCCTCGCGGGGGCCGCCCCCGCCCCCACCGCCACCGCGCGGGCCTCGGTCGCCGCCGCCGCCACCGCCGCGTCCGCCGCGATCACCGCCGCGACCTCCCCGATCACCACCCCCGCGCGGCCCGCCGCGATCGCCGCCTTCACCGCCGCCGCCGCCCGCACCCGCGGGAACAGCGCCTTCATCGGTCAGGCCTTCATCCTTCATCGCCTGCTTGCGCGACAGCTTCACGCGGCCCTGCTCATCCACGAGGATCACCTTCACGCGGACTTCCTGGCCCATTTTCACGATGTCCGTCACGCGCTCGACGTAGCCGTCGCTGAGCTCGGAGATGTGGACGAGGCCGTCCTGGCCGGGGATCACTTCGACGAACGCGCCGAAGTCCTTGATCGAGGTCACCCTGCCGGAGTAGATCTGCCCGACCTTGACCTCGGCACAGAGCTTCTCAATCTCTTCGAGGGCCTTCTCGGCCTTGCCGGCGCCGACGGCGGAGACGAACACCGTGCCGTCTTCCTCGATCTCGATGGTCGCACCGGTGGATTCTTCCAGGCTGCGGATCATCTTGCCGCCCGGTCCGATGAGTTTGCCGATCTTCTCGGGGTTGATGTGCGTGACGAGCATGCGCGGGGCGTGCTTGCTGAGCTCCTTGCGCGGCTCGGGGATGGAGGCGAGGATGTCGTCGATCAGTTGGAGCCGCGTCTTGCGGGCGAGCTCGAACGTCTTCTCGATCTGGCTGGGCACGAGGCCGCGGGCCTTGAGGTCGAGCTGGATCGCGGTGATGCCGTCCTTGGTGCCGGTCACCTTGAAGTCCATGTCGCCGAAGTGGTCTTCTTCGCCCTGGATATCGACGAGGTAGATTTCCTTGCCGCCCTCGACGACCAGGCCGATGGAGATGCCGGCGACGGGAGCCTTGATCGGGACGCCCGCGTCCATGAGCGCCAGCGTGCCGCCGCAGGTAGAGGCCATCGACGAGGAGCCGTTGGATTCGAGGATGTCGCTGACGAGGCGGACGGTGTACGGGAACTTGTCGACGGGCGGCAGCACGGGCATCAGCGCCCGCTGGGCGAGCATGCCGTGGCCGATCTCGCGGCGGCCGGGGCCGGTGATGCGCTTCACCTCGTTCACGCTGAACGGCGGGAAATTGTAGTGGAGGTAAAACTTTTCGGAGTACTCATCGTTGAGGCCGTCGATGAGCTGCTCGTCCTTGCCGGTGCCGAGCACGGCGGTGACGAGGGCCTGCGTCTCGCCGCGGGTGAAGAGCGACGACCCGTGCACGCGCGGCAGCACCGCGACCTCGCAGGTGATCTGCCGGAGCTGCTCGGCCGTGCGGCCATCGCTGCGGCGGCCGTTGACAATCGCCTCGCGCACCACGTGCTCCTCAAGGTCGCTGATCGCCATCTTGGCTTCCTTCACGCGCTTCTGCCAGAGCTTGAAGTCGTAGAGGGAAATGTCCTTACCCGGCTCGGGGAAGTTCGACGCGAAGAACTCCTCCTTGGACTTCTTCACCGCGTCTTTGCGGTCCTGCTTGCGGCCTTCGCTGGCGACCGCGGCCTTCAGGGCCAGGCCGAGCTTGCCCTTGACGAGGTCGACGATCGGCTGCGAGGGCAGGTCGAGCGTCGGCGTCTGCTTTGGCTTGCCCACCTTGGCCGCCAGGTCGCCGATGAGCGCCGCGATCTGCTTTACGATGTCCCAGCCCTGCTCGCAGGCCGCGAGCATCTCGGCCTCGGGAATCTCGGAGGCCCCGACTTCGATCATGTTCAGGCCGTCCTTGTGGCCGCACAGGAGCATGTCGAGGTCGGAGTACTCGGCCTGCGCGAAGGTCGGCATGACGGCGATCTTGCCGTCGACCCGGCCGAGGCGGACGTTGCCGACGGGGCCTTCAAACGGGATCGAGCTAAGGGCGAGCGCAGCGGAAGCCGCGATGCCCGCGAGCACGTCCGGCTCGTTCTGCCCGTCGTACGAGAGCACCCAGCACTGGATCTGCACCTCGTCGAAGTACCCCTTGGGGAACAGCGGCCGCAGCGGACGGTCGATGTTGCGCATCGTCAGGATTTCTTTTTGCGAGGGCGCGCCCTCGCGCTTGCGGAAGCCTCCCGCGAATTTGCCGGCCGCGGAATACTTCTCGCGGTAATCGACCGTGAGCGGGAAGAAATCGGTGCCTTCGCGGGGCGGGCCGCTGATCGCGGTACCCAGCACGATGGTCTCGCCGAACTGCACGGTGACGGAGCCATCGGCCTGCTTGGCCATGCGGCCGGTCTCGATAGATAGGGTGCGCCCGCCGAGTTGCATCTCAACGCGTGTGACTGCCATGAACGAATCCTCTGTGAATGTGTGGGTTCGCCGGTGTCGAGCGGCCGGTGTCGTGAGACTTCCCGCGCGGACGATGGAGGGGGAACCCGAACTGTGAAAACGCCCCTGATGAGGTCTTCCAGAGGGCAGGGAGATTGGTGTTCGAGTCGAGAAGTCAGTCGGCAGACGGCAGGAGGCAGTCGGCAGTCCGGAAAGAGATTTCCTTCCGACTGCGGACTGCCTGCTGCCCTGCCTCCTGGCTTTCCGGCCCGGGCACCAAGCCCTCTGCCGCTGCGAAGCCTGGTCCCGAACAGCCGGGACGGAGGCGGAATATCCGAAACTCTGCGTCCAAAAACAAAAAGGCCGGCTGCGCGGGCCGATCGGACGCTTGGCGCCCACGCTCGGCCGGCACAGCCGGCCTCGCGGACGACTGGCGATTCTCTTTACTTGCGCAGCCCCAGACGGTTGATCAGGGCCACGTACGCGCTGCGGTTCGTGTCCTGTAAATAATGAAGCAGGCGGTTGCGCTTCGACACCATCATGAGCAGCCCGCGCCGCGAAGCGTGGTCTTTCTTATGGCCCTTGAGGTGCTCGGTGAGCTGGTTGATGCGCTCGGTGAGCAGCGCGACCTGCACCTCGGGCGACCCCGAGTCCGTGTCGGTGCGGCGGAAATCCTTGATGACGGCGGTCTTCTTTTCGGCGGTGATCATGGGGCAGGTGCTCTGGCGTAGGGGTCTGAATCGGGTCGCGGATTCTAGCAGCGAGCGTTTGCCGCTGCAAACGACGGTCTATGCTGAGCCGGGTTTTGCAAACCCGGACGGCTTGCGAGGCTCGAAGCCGAGCGATCCGCTTCGCACGGAGATCTTTCTTCCTTTCGACAACGCCCTGCCGGAGTTCAGACTCTCTCAGCCCGCGGACGGGCTTCGTTCGTCTGACCGGACTCGCAGAGTCCGGCTCCGAAGGCATTGTGATATGAATACCGTCCCAGGCATTGATGTTCATCCCCTCATTCCACTTGGTCGATGATATTCAATCGGAGTCGCAACGGTTGAAGGTGACTGGAGGCAGAGATAAGATGTTCCCGCCCGCCCGTCCGGTCCCGTCGGTCCGCCGCCGAGCCCCGGAAGTTGGCCCCCGGAAGTTGCCCCCGGAAGTTGCCCCCGCAAGTCGGACCTCGGATCCCGGACGCTCGGAATCCTCCAACCAGCCTTCACTCAAGCTTCGGGACCACCGATGCGATTGACTGATATTCTCCAAGCCGACTGCGTGAAGGTGCCGCTGGATGCGACGGCCAAGGAGCCGGCGATCTACGAACTGGTCGACCTGCTCGCGGACAAGGTCGGCATCGCCCAGAAAGAGCAACTGAAAAAGGCGGTCTGGGCCCGCGAGATCACCCGCACCACCGGCATCGGCCACGGCGTCGGCATCCCGCACGGCAAGGTTGAGGGCGTCGCCAAGCTCTGCATGGCGATCGGCAAGACGTCCCGCCCCATCGAGTACGGCTCCATCGATCGCCGGCCTGTCGACCTCATCCTCCTGCTCGTCAGCCCGCTCGACCAGACCGGCCCGCACATCCAGGCGCTGGCGACGATCAGCCGCATGCTCACCGACGCCGGCTTCCGCGGCGCGATCCGCTCGGCCGTCTCGTCGCAGGAACTCTACCGCATCATCTGCGAGCACGAGGCGCGGGAAGTGGTGAGCTGAGGGGGGGCACCCCGCGCTTACCCATGCCGCCCGTCTGGCGGCCCACATCACTTCTGCCGCAGGTCGAAGCAGATCAACTCTTTCCCGTCGCGCGCGAAGAGCATCCCATCCGCCAGCGCCGGGTTCGTGCGCACGGGGCTGTGGAGCACCGCCGCCTTTGCGAGCTGCGAAAACTCTTTCGCGTCCGCCGCGGCGAGCAGCAGTTCGCCGCTCTCAAGCAGGATGACGAGTTTGTCCCCCGCGAGCACGATCGGCCCAGCCGCCAGCTCGTTCTTCGTCCACTTCACTTGCCCGGCCTTAAGCTCGACGCAGCGCAGCCGGGTGTCGCCGAAGTCGTTACGGCCGTCGAACCCGTAGAGGAAGCCGTCCTTGTGGACGAGGTTGGCGTACTGGCTTGAGAGGATGTCGTTGCCGGACCAGAGCGTCTCGCATTCCTTGCCTTTGACGGCCAGCGCGACTGCGCCGGTCTCATAGGAGGAAGAGAGGACCACCACATCCCCAACAACCAGCGGCGACGCGGCGTTGACCGATGCGTGCTGCCGGGAGCGCCAGCGGTGCTGGAAGAAAACGTCGCCCGTCTTCGGATCAACGGCGACGAGCCCGGTGCGGGTGAAGAAGAGCGCGGTCGGCGTCTTGTCGAGGGTAGCGACGACGGGCGAGGCGTAGCTCGCCTCATCACCGGTCGCCTTCCAGCGGAGTTCGCCGGTCTTGGCGTCGAACGCGCCGACGCCATGGGCAGGCCCGCCGATGTTGAGGAGCACGAGGCCATCGTGAACGACGGGCGACGACGCGCGCCCGAAGAACCCCTGCGGCGACTTGTAGAGCTTGCGTGTGTCAACCTGCCAGGCGGTCTTCTTGCTCGCAATGTCGACGCACATCAGCACGCCATCGGGCCCGAACACGAACACCTTCCCATCGGCGACGGCGGGCGTCGCACGCGGGCCATCACCTTTGCCCATGTCATCGGAGTATTCGGTGTCGTAACCCGCGGACCAGAGCGCCTCACCGGTGCCTGCGTTCAAGCAGTCGAGCAGGTTGCGATCGCCCGCGCGGTGGAAGACGAAGAGCTTGCCGTCCACCACGACGGGGGACGCGAAGCCTTCGCCGACTTTCTTTCGCCAGACGACGGGCGGCCCGGACGCGGGCCAGCTCTCGGCGAGTTTGGTCTTGCCGGAATAGACCGCGTCGCGCGTGGGGCCGAGGAACTGGGGCCAGTCTTCGGCGGAGGCTGGTGACGTGAACAGGACGATGAACAGCGCGGCGAGTCCACGCCGGACGGAGGACCAAACCCCCTCTCCCTCTGGGAGAGGGCTGGGGTGAGGGGAATACACGGGCTGATCGGGACCTGACCTGTTGAGCGCCATCGACTGTTCTCCCCTCACCCTAACCCTCTCCCCGAGGGAGAGGAGACCGGAGCCCGCTTCATTCGTGATCATCCGCCTCACTCCTTCTTTCCTTCTTGTTTCTCATCCTTCTTCTCATCGCGCTGGAAGAACATCATGTGCTGCCAGGGCAGCTTGTCGAACTCTTCCACCAGCTTGAACCCGTTCGCGGTGAGTTCCTTGTTCACCTGCTTCTTGCTCATCTTGTGCAGCGGCTTGATCGGCACCTCATCATCCTCCGCGCGGAACTCGACGAGCACCAGCTTGCCCTCGGGCTTGAGGGCCTTGCGCATCGCCTTGAGCATGTGCTCCGGGTGGGAGAACTCGTGATAGGTGTCGACGAGCAGGATGAGGTCCTGCGAGCCCTCGGGCAACTTGGGATCGATGAAACTGCCCAGCACGTATTCGATGTTTTCCACTTTCGCGGCCGCGGCCCGCTTCTTCAGAAACCGCAGCATCTCCGGCTGGATCTCGACCGCGTAGCACTTGCCCTTCTCCCCCACCGCCTGGGCCATCGGCAGCGTATAGAACCCGTTGCCTGCGCCGAGATCGCAGACCGACTGGCCCTCCTTGATCTTCAGCTGCGCGAACATCGTCTTGGTGTCTTCTTCCCGGTCGCGCGACTCGCGCGTCAGCCAGGGGGCCCCGGCATAGTGCATGTACTGGGCAATCTCTCGGCCCATGTAATGCGTCAGGCCCGGCGGGATCTCATCTTCCTTCGGCTTCTCTTCGGCCTTCGCCGGGGCGGGCGGGGCCTTCTTCGGCTCCTCGGCGCGCGTGATGAATGGAACGCTGAGCAGTGCGGCGATGATGAGCAGGCGGATCCACATGGGAAGGACTCCGGGTGAGCAACGAACATATTCATCTCGTTCCGCGAGATGGGATCGCATCCATGTTAGCCAAGCCGGTAGTTGATCGTGCAAAGGAATCCCCAACATCGGCGTGAGGCGGTGCGGTTTTGAACCTTGCCGATGTTGGGAGGGCGCCCAACGGGGACACCGCACCTTACCTCTTCGACGGCGCCGCCGGCTTCACCTCTTCGGCCAGCGACCGCAACAGCGCCGTTGTTTTCGCCGATCCCAGTTCCGATTTGCCGAAGCCCGGCAGCGCCCCCGCCGCGACCGCGGCTTCCTGCGCGTCGGCGTAATTCGAGATCAGCAACATCTTCGGTACGGGCTGCTGCCGGGCAAGCGCCTCGATCAATTCGACGCCGCTGTCGGTATCGAAGCCCCCATCGAGCACGCGGTTGATCAGCAGGACTGCGCCGGACCTGGCCAGCGGCGCGAGCGTCGATTCATCGTCCGCGGAGACGATGGCCGCGCCGGGCGCGGCGCGTTTCACGGCGTTGGCAATCGACCAGGAGTCGGCGCCGCAGTGGCCGACGAGCACGAATGTCGCGGGTGATGACATGGCAATGTCTCTTTGTTCGTCAGTGCCTCGACGCGTGAGCGAGTGGATGAACGCCGGCGCGAGGTGGGTTGGACCATCCGCACGCTGACGCGTCGCGGCTCGGACGCGCGTCACGGGTCGGACATCGCTACTCCGGGTTCGAATCGATGTATTCCTTCACCTTCGCCTCGAACGCCTCCGGCTTCATGCCGATCGCCTTCGCCTCCTCGAGCGCTTTCTCGTACGGCACACCGTGGTCGAGCACGCGATGCGCCAGCCACACCGCCCCGACGCGGTTGCCCGATGCGCAGTGCAGGAGCAGCGGCGTGTTGTTCCGTTCGGCCCCCGAGAGCAGGTCGCGCACGCGGCGGAAGATGGGGTCGCTCAGCTGCGCGGCCGATTTGAAGCCGGGGTTGTGGTAAGCGACCGACAGGTCGGAGAGCGTTTGGGTCTCATCGAAAAGTGTGTTCTCGCCCCGTTCGCGGAGGTTCACGACGGTTTCGATGCCGGCCTCCTTGAACTTCGCCAGGTCTTCTGCACTGGGCTGGCCGCCCAGGTAGATGTTGCCGAATTTCTGGAGCTTGGTGTCGCCGATTGCCACCGATTCGAGCTTGTCGCCCGGCGCCTTCACCTTCGGCGAGGCGGGGAGCGGCTGCGGCGCGTCCTTCTCCGCTGGCTTGTCCGAACAGGCGGTGAGCGCAATCGAGGAAAGCAGGATGGCGGCCAGACGGTACATACGAACTCCAATCAAATAAGCAGCTTCACGGGAGCACCACCCTGCAGGGCGGTGCTGCGCCGGCTTCGTGTGGCGTTCGATCATCGAGACGCGTGACTGCGAGCGCATCGCCAACGCTCGAATCAGCGCCAGTCTGCCGGCGCGGGGCTTGCGGCGATCATGGCTTGGGCGCGGGGGTCGGTGGGGCAGGGTTCGTTTGCGGGGAAGTTGGCGGGGCATCGGCGCGTTCGATCTTGCCGAACATCTGGCCCCCGTGGTCGCCGCCATCCCAGGTGCCGGCGTACTGGTTGTCGTGGATGAGCACGCGTGCCGTGAACGTGCCGAAGCCGGGCACCTTGAACTTGTCGAGGGTGATGACCGGGGTGTCGCCGGCCCACTTGACGCGCAGAATGAGCGGCAGCGTCGCGTCCTTGCCGCCGTACTGGATGCGGGCCATGAAGAGCCAGGAGTCTCCTTCGACCTTCTTCACGCTGCTGATGACGTATCGCTCCTTGTGGAGCTTGTCGTCGCCCTTGAGCTTGTCGGCCTTCATCGTGAACGAACCGACGAGGGCGGCGTTGGTGAGCGTCTCCTCGAATTTTTTCTCGAGCGCTGCCTGATCCGGCTTGTCGCCGGCGGGCTTCACGTCATCAGCGACACCGAGAGAGGAGAACGCGAGGAGCGCGAGAGCCGAGAGAATAGCGGGTCGCATGAAGCAAGCCTCCGGGAGTATGAAGCGATTATAGCGGTGAGGGCAGTGCCGGCGCGGAATCATGAAGGGTCGTGTGGCACGGGCAGGCCGCCGTCCGCCGCGGTTTGCCCGTGGCGAGCCGCCCCGTGGTTCGCCACGGGCAAACCGCTCCGAGCAGCGGCCTGCCCGTGCCACACACTACCTTTGAAGCTGCTTTAACCCACCGCACCGATCTGGCGGAACCGATCGAACCGCCGGCTCAGCAGCGTGTCGGTCTTGAGCCGGCCCAGCTCCCGCAGGTTCTTGGTGATCCACTTCTCGACGTTCTCGGCCGCCAGCGTCGGGTTGCGGAAGGCCGAGCCCAGGGGTTCCTCGATGACGGCATCGATGATGCCGTTGGCGAGATTGTCCTCAGCGGTGAGCTTGAGCGCCTCGGCGGCCTTGCTCGCTTCGCCGCCGGTCTTCCAGAGGATGGCGGCGCAGCCCTCGGGGCTGATCACCGAATACCACGCGTACTGCGTCATGCCGACGCGGTCGGCGACGCCGATGCCCAGCGCCCCGCCGCTGCCGCCCTCGCCGATGACGACCGAGACGATCGGCGTGCGCAGCCGGCTCATCTCACGGAGGTTCACGGCGATGGCCTCGGCCTGCCCGCGCTCCTCGGCCCCGATGCCGGGGTACGCCCCGGGCGTGTCGATGAACGTCACGATCGGCAGCTTGAACTTCTCCGCGAGGCGCATCTTCAGGAGCGCCTTGCGGTAGCCCTCGGGGTGGGCGCAGCCCCAGTGCGTGGCGATGCGCTCCTTGGTGTCGCGGCCCTTGTGGTGGCCGACGATCAAACACTTGCTGGAGCCGATGCGGCCGAAGCCGGTGATGATGGCGGGGTCGTCGCCGAAATGGCGGTCGCCGTGCAGCTCGCAGAAGTCCTTCACGATGAGCCGGACGTAGTCGACGGTCTGCGGCCGGCCGGGGTGGCGCGCGACCTGCACGGTGTTCCACGGGCTGAGGTTCATGTAGGTCTTCTTCAGCATCGTGGTGTGGTTGTCGCGGAGCTTGCGGAGCTCGGCGGACATGTCGATGCCCGTCTGCTTGATGTGCAGCTCGAGCTCGGAGATCTGCCGCTCGAGTTGGATGAGCGGGCGCTCGAATTCGAGCTCGTAAGTGCCGGTGTAGGGGGTGATTTCGTCGGGCATGGCTGGAAATAGAGTAACTACTCGTCCTCCGTTGTGCGGAATCAATAGCTTGGGGTCAGCGGCTCGATCAAGATGCGACCGCCCGACCGGACTTCCATCCGCAAGTCCGAACCTTCAAGCATCTTCATCCCCACGAGCGGCTTCCCATCCGCGACCTGCACGCGAACAAGCCGCTCCGTACCGCCCCAAACGATCAGGCCGTCATAAATCGGAGACTCAACGGCTGAGCCATCCGCCAGCTCGATGGTGCTTTCACCGATCTGAATAAGTCCGAGCCGCCAAACGCGGGTGGCTGGCAAGGTGAGAAATCCGTTAAAGCCCGTATCAACGATGGCGTCCACGGAAACCAGACCGCGCGCGGCGGGCGCAGGTGCAGCGTGATCACACCATCCAATTCGTCGGTGATCGCCCCCTGAATCACGTTGCACTCCTTTGACGGATGCCCAGGAAGCGATGAAGATAGGGTTTCCCGATCGTTCGAAACCACTGCCGTCCAAGACTGCTCGGCTCCCGCGTCAACAATCGCTGTGACGCCGCGATCTCGTCTCGATCGATCTCGAACGACCCGGTGTCGATGTTGATCACCACAACCTTCCCGTTCTGAGAAGGCTCGGCCACGGGTCGAACTAGGCGATCATAAAGGTCGTCGCCTTTGGCGGCGAATTCGCCTTTGGTGCGTGCGGGGAGTGACATCCTGGTCCTTTGAAGACTCTCCAATTGTACGTCTGCCGCATTGGGTGGGGAACAAATGGAGCACCCTCGCGGCAGATCTGACCTCGCGCCGTTGCTCTGTTATGGTACCCAACCATGACGCCCCGCAAACCTCTGAGCGACATCGCGCAACTGACCATCGTCGGCGTCGGGCTGCTCGGCGGGAGCATTGGGCTGGCGCTGAAACAGGCGGGGTTTGCGGGGTCCATCGTCGGGATCGGCCGCAGGGCGGAGGTCGTTGAGCGGGCGACAAAGCTCAAGTGCATCGACCGGGGCGCACCGGACATCCACACGGCGATTGAGTCGGGCAGCGGCGGGCGGCACCTCGTCGTGCTGTGCACGCCGCTGAGCACGTTTGCAGGCCTGCTCACCGAGCTGGCCGCGTGCGACAAGCCGGGGATGGTCATCACCGATGCTGGCTCGACGAAGCAGGTCGTGTGCAATCACGCCCTGAAACTGCTCCCGGACGCGTCGCGCTTTGTCGGCGCTCACCCGATGGCCGGCAGCGAACTCCACGGCCCCGAGCACGCCAGGGCGGACCTCTTCCGCGGCAGGCTGTGCATCCTCACCCCCGGTGGAACGAACAGCAGCGAATCGGCGCTCACGATCGTACGCGAGTTCTGGTCGGCGCTGGGCATGAAGCTGACGGAGAAGAGCCCGGCGGAGCACGACCAGGTGGTCGCCACGATCAGCCACCTGCCGCACGCCGCCGCGGTGCTGCTGGTGCAGCTCGCGGACCAGCGCAAGGCGATCTCGATCGCCGCCACCGGCTTCCGCGACACCACCCGCGTGTCCAGCGGCGACCCGCGCGTGTGGACCGACATTTTCACCACCAACCGCGAGGCGATGCTCGACGCGATCGACCACTTCGCCGGGGCGCTCGACGCGTTCCGCACGGTGGTGGCGTCCGGCGATGAAGCGGAGATGATGCGGCTGCTCACGGAGGTCAAGGGCGCCCGCGATACGTGGCTCAAGCAGACGTGGGGAGAGTGATAATGGCCGCGAAAAGTCCCGAAAAGGGAATGGGATCTGAACGGATAAGAGGAGGATTGGAGCGAGACGGTGGGTCCAAACAGCATGCATCTATTCAAACATCAATGAGGAATCACTGAAGTATTCGTTGCTCCGTCTCTTTGCCTCCTTCTGGCAATCTCTCCGTTTTTTCTTTTTTTGCGCTTTTTGTGACTTTTCGCGGCGATGAATCCCGGTGAACCCATGCGATTGACCCTCGGCTTTCTCGGCGCAGGCAACATGGCGGAAGCGATCGCGAAGGCGGCGATCGACCGCGGCGTGCTGGCGCCGTCGCAGATGATCGCCGCGGACCCTTCGGACGCGCGGCGCGATGTGTTCGCCAGGCTCGGCATCGCCGTCACGAAGGACAACCGGGAAGTGATCGGCCAGTCGCAGCAGGTCATGCTCGCGGTGAAGCCGCAGATGATGCGGCAGGTCGCAGCCGACCTGGCGGCGTGCGGGTCACCGCAGCAGATCGTGCAATCGATCATGGCGGGCATCTCAATCGCGAAACTCAACGGCGCGATCACCGAAGCCGGCGGCAAGCCGATGCGCATCGTCCGCATCATGCCCAACACGCCGATGATGATCGGTTATGGCATGGCGGGGATCGCGACGGAAACGGGCACGGTGTGGCACGGGCAGGCCGCCGCCCGGGGCGGTTTGGCCGTGACGAACCACAAGGACGATCCCCATGGGCAAACCGCGGCGGACCGCGGCCGGCCCGTGCCACACACGAGCAACCCAACCCCTCGGGACCACATCGACGAGCTGGCGATGAAGCTCTTCTCCGCCGGGGGCAAAGCGATCCGCGTTGACGAGTCGCTGATCGACGCAATCACCGCCGTCTCCGGCTCCGGCCCCGCGTACCTTTTCTACCTTGCTGAGGCGATGCAGCAGGCTGCCACCGAGCTCGGCCTCGGCGAGCACGCCCGCCTGCTTGTCGGACAGACGCTGCTGGGCGCGGCCCAACTATTGATGTCGTCACCCGACACCGCCGCCGAACTGCGCCGCAAGGTCACCAGCCCGGGGGGGACTACCGAAGCTGCCATCCGCACGATGGAGGAAGCAAGAGTGCCAAAGGCAATCGTCGCGGCAATCCATGCCGCCGAGCGGCGGGGGAAGGAACTAGGGAAGTGACGCGTTCGAATTTCCGCCACCGCCGACGATAAAGCCGAGGGGTGGGCGTTCAGCTCTGTCCCCAAATGGGGCCTCGCGATCAGAGCCGCGACGCGTCAGCGTGCGGACGACCACGGAACAAGGCCGCATATGCGGATATGCCGCGGCTACCTTCGCATCCCCTTTTGGGCGAGGAGACGCCGTACAAACGGGTGCGGCTCCGAATCTGTGACCCTGTTTGCGCGGCTCGCGCCGGTGATACAAGCAACGATTTCGCTTACGGCGAAGGCGTTAAACAGTGCAGCCCAGGGCTGCGCTGTTTAACGCCTTCGGCGTAGCGGAACGCGCCGGTCCTTTCGCACCTGTGAAAGAGCCACTTAAATCGTCACGGATTGGAAGCCTCCCCCCGTACAAACCGAACGCTCACAATTCCATTGACGCGGATTCGCAAATCGGCGACAATCATCACACTCTTGAGGCGTTTCAGCCTCGGCAACAAGTGTGATTTTACTTTTATCTCTAGTCGCCCCACCATCCAATTCGAAGGAGATGCCATGAAAGGTTCACGTCGCGCCGCGTTCACCGGCCTGTTCATCGCGCTCGCGTTTGTGTTGACGGCAACGCCATCAACGCTGGCGGTCGTCTCCTACGTCGTGCCCACCGGCACCGTGGGCAACCAGGCGTTCGGCGGGACGCTGGGGATGGACTTTGACGTCACATCTCCAATCACGATCAACAGCCTCGGCGTATTCGACAGCGGGTCCAACGGGCTGTCGAACACCCTCAATGCCTACCTTTTCGACCGCAACAACACGGCCGTGCCGCTGGCGACGGTGCAGTTCACGCCCGGCAGCCCGGGCACGCTGGTCGGCGGCAGCCGGTTCAAGTTGCTCGGTGCGCCGCTCAACCTGCCCGCCGGGTTCCAGGGCAGCATCGTCGCCGACAGCTACAGCGGCGCCGAGCCCAACGGCAACCAAGGCGTATCACCGCTGACGTTGACCACCTCCGGCGCCGGCCGCATCAACTTCGTCGGCGGCGGCCGCTTCGGCAACGCCGGCCAATTCCCCACCGGCGGCGACGGCGGGCCCCCGAATCGGTACGCGGCGGGGACGTTCGATTTCTCCTTCGTTCAAACGCCCGCAAACAATGTGACCGCCTATCAGATTCCCTCCCCCGTCGCCGGCGGCCAGAACTTCGGCGGCTCGCTCGGCATGGACTTCGACGTCAACAGCCCCATCAAGATCGATCAGCTCGGTGTGTTCGATTCCAACGGTGACGGCCTCCAGGCCACCATCACCGCCCGTGTCTACGATCGCAACAACACCGCGGTGCCGCTGGCGACGATCGTCTTCGCGCCGGGGGAAGGCACGCTCGTGGGCGGCAGCCGCTTCAAGGCGCTGCCCACCAGCCTCACGCTGCCCGCCGGGTTCGCTGGAACCATCGTCGCCGAGGGCTACGGCCCGCTCGAGCTCCTGGGTAACAGCGGCGGCGTCGGCAACTTCGATGGCACCATCCTCAACACGGGCAACAACGCTATTGCTTTCGTGGGGCTCAGCCGCTTCGGCAATGCGGGCCAGTTCCCCGCGACCGTCGACGGCGGGCCGGTGGCCCGATATGGCGCCGGCACCTTCGTCTTCAGCACCGTCCAGGCGGTCCCCGAGCCCGCGACCGTCGCCCTGCTCCTGATGGGCGGGCTCGGCATCGTCGGCCGCCGCCGCCGGGCTGCGTGAGACATCCGCCCAACTCATGGTTTCAAGGCCTGCCGCTTATCCCGGCGGGCTTTTTTATTGGCGACTGCTTGACGGGGTATGCGTCCAGTTTCGGCCAGCCGCATGGGCATGAGCAACTTTGTTCTGGTAGTGTGCCGAACCAGCCAAACCAGCCGGCTTACGCCGGCCGTTCGCTGCGCCGACCGGGTTCTTGGCGCACCGCACGTCAAACTCTGCTTTCCTTCAACCCCCGGCGCCATTACAATCCCCACGTCCGGGCAACTCAACGGCGAGCCTTTCTATGCGCCGCACCACCGCCTTCACCCTGATCGAAATGCTCGTCGTCATCAGCATCATCGCGCTGCTGATTTCCATCCTTCAACCCTCGCTCGCGCAATCGCGCAAGCACGGCCGCACCGTCAAGTGCTCGACGCAGGCGGCGCAGCTCGCCTGGGCCGTCACGCAGTACACCGACCAGTCCGGCGGCAAGATGTTTCCCTTCGTCCATCTCCCCGGCAAATACTGGATCGGCATGCTCCGCCCCTACTGGGGCAAGGAAGACAACCTCCTGCTCTGCCCCGAGGCCGACAAGCCGTTCGTCCCCGGCGGCGGACTCGGTGATGCCACTCATGCCTGGGGCCCCATCGGCAGTTGGGGCGACAACAAGTGCGGCAGCTACGGCATGAACCTCTGGCTGCTCTCCACCGGCGACTACCAAGACATCCTGCCCCAGTCGGGCTACATCCGGCACATGGACAGCGCCACCTTCGAAACGCCCGTCTTCGCCGATTCGCAGTGGGTCGGGTCGTGGCCCAACGATCAGGACACGCTCGCGAAAAACCTCCAGCAACCGCCCAACAACCACGAGTTCGGCTATTTCATGAGCCGCTTCACCGTCGACCGCCACATCATGCGGATCTGCGTCAGCTTCATGGATGGCAGCAGCCGGCCGGTGGCGATCAAGGACTTGTGGCAACTGAGGTGGCACCGCACGTTCAAGCCGGGGCAGCCGATCCCGGCGCCGTAAATCAAACGTGACTCATCAGCTCTTTCGTGCGGCGTTGAAATGCCGCGTGCTTCTCCGCGTAGATCGCTCGATGCTCCTCGCGCGGCGACAGTGTCGCCGCGGGCTTGTCACCGTGGGACATCTCCGCAAGCGATTCGATGTGACCCAGGCCCAGGTGCCCGACCGCCGCGGCACCCAGCGCCGACGCCTCGCCGGACTCGGATAACGCGAGCGACACACCCAGCACATCGCAGACGACCTGCGACCAGATGCGCGATCGCGTGATGCCGCCGGTGAGGCGAATGGATTCGGGCGTCGGTTGTCGGGTGTCGGGTGTCGGCGCTGCATCACCCGACACCCGAGACCCAAAACCCGAAACCCCTTCCGCCAGCGCTTCCCACACATCCGCCAGACAGAACGCGACGCCTTCGAGCACCGCCCGCGCGATGTGGGCGCGCTCGTGGGCATGGGTCAGGCCGTGGATCGAGGCGCGGAGGTCCGGCCGCCAGTACGGGTTTCGCTCGCCAGTGAAGTACGGCAGGATCATCGGGCCATTCTCATCGGGCGCGATGCTCTCCGCCTCGGCGAAGAGTTTCGCGAAGCCCTCCTCTTTGGGCAGGTCGGCGTAGAACATCCGCCGCACTGTTTCGACCGCGAGGCCGCCGTTGTTGATCGCGCCGCCCGCGTACCAGTGCTCGCCGTCGAGCAGGTAGCACCACGTGCGCTGCCGGACATCGAGCACCGGCCGCTTCGTGACCATGCGGATCGCCCCGCTGGTGCCGACGGACACGACCACCGCGCCCGATGCGGCCGCGCCCGCGCCGACATTCGCCATGCCGCCATCGCCGCCGCCGGCCATCACCGGCAGTCCGCCGGGCAAACCCGTCGCTTGCGAAGCGCTGGCGGTGACATGCCCAATCACCGCGCGCGGCTCGAAGATGGCGGGCAGCCGCGCGGCAGTGATCCCCGCGGCGCTCAGCGCCTCGGGGTGCCACGTGCGCGTGTGCAGGTCGAGCAGGCCGGAGCCGGATGCGAGACACAGGTCGGTCGCCCACTGCCCGGTGAGCCGGTGAACGAGGAAATCCTTGATCGCGACGAAACGTGCCGCCCGATCGAACGTCGCGCGGTCGTTGCGGGCCAGCCAGCGCAGCTTGGCCGGCAGGTAGAGCCACTGAACGGGGCATCCCGTGCGCGAGTAGAAGGAAACGGTGGAGGGCGACTCACGCAGCTGCCGCGCCTCTTCGATCGCCCGGTTGTCCGCCCACGTCATCGCGGGGCTGAGCGCATCACCCGCATCATCGACCGGCAGCACGCAGTGCATCGCCCCGCTCAGCGCCACCCCTTTGAGTCGCCGCGCGTCGATCTTCGCGATCACCCCGCGCACCGCCGTGCACATGCCGCGCCAGATTTCCTCGACGTCCTGCTCCGCCCACCCCGCGTGCGGCGCATGCAGCGGGTAATCGACCGCGGCGCTCGCCTCGACACGGCCATCAACGGACACCGCCAGCGCCTTGCACGCGGTGGTGCCGACATCGAGACCAATGACGAGGGAGCTGTTAGCCATTAGCAATCAGCCATTAGCCTTAAGTAAGCCGAACGCAACTGGCGCTGCCTCATCTCCTCCGGCTAATAGCTAATAGCTAACAGCTAATAGCTAACCGCTTCTCTCACACCTTCGGCTGCTGCATCGACAGGCAGTGGATCGAGCCATACCCCACCACCAAATGTTCGCTGCGGCAGCCGACAATCGCCCGCCCCGGCAGCGCCTCCTCCAATACGCGCATCGCCACCTCATCGCTCTTCTGCCCGAACGTCGGCACCAGCACACCGTCGTTCAAGATCAGAAAATTCGCGTGGCTCATCGGCAACTGCTGCCGGCCGCCTTCCATGTTCCCGATCGGCGGGTAATCGTAAAACCGCGGCTCCGGCACCGGCAGCGCGACCCGGTTCACCTTCTGCCCGTCCTGATCCTTCGCCTTCGCCAGCGCCTTCCAGTTCCGCTCCGTGATCTCGTAGTCCGGGTGGCCCTTGGGCGCGCGGATCATCGCGATCGTGTCCGCGCTGACGAACCGCGCCACATCATCGATGTGGCCATCGGTGTCATCCCCCTCGATGCCGCCCGGCAGCCAGATGATGTGGTGCGTGCCCAAGGCCTCGTGCAGCGACTCTTCGATCTGCCCCCGCTTGAGCTTCGAGTTGCGGTTCACGTTGAGCAGGCACTGCTCGGTCGTCAACACAGACCCGCGGCCATTCAAATCAATCGACCCGCCCTCGAGAATCAGGTCGTGCGTCCAGATCGGAATCTTCAGGTGCTTCGCAATCCGGCGCGGGATGACGTCATCGATCGCCGGCTGGTAGATGTCGGTGTCGTACTTGCCGCCCCAGCCGTTGAAGGTGAAATCGTGGCAGGCGAGCGCCGGTCGATCGCTTGCGCCTCCGCGCGATCCCTTTACCACAAAAATCGGCCCATAATCCCGCACCCACGAGTCATTCGTCTTCCACTTGAACTTCCCTTTTCCGATCACGTTCACTTTTGCAAACCGCGCCGCCTGCTTGAGCACCTCGTCGTACTGCGCGCACGCCTGCTCGAAGCAGTTCGGCCAGGTGTCGAGGTTGTGCGGGTACGTGAACCACACCGCATCAACCGGCTCGAACTCACCGGGCACGCGGTAGCCGAGCGACCGCGCGGACTGTTTCGGTTGCGTCAGGCCTGCGAGATGGTCGGTGGTCAAAGGCATTGCAAAATGACTCACGCAAAGGCGCAACGACGCGAAGCGAGCAACAGCAACTTCTAATGGTCCTCTCTCTAGCTATTCCGATTCTTCGCGGGCTTTGCGCCTTTGCGTGAGAGTCTCTCCTCAGTCGATATACCGCTTCGTCAAATCACCATAGGCATCGATCCGCCGGTCGCGCAGGAACGGCCAGTTCTGCCTTGAGCGGTCGATCTGCGAGAGGTCGCAGTCGGCGATGAGCACTTCTTCCTTGTCGCGAGACGCCTGCGCGATCACCCGGCCGCCCGGATCGGCGACGAAGCTGTGGCCCCAGAACGTGAGGTCGCCCTCGACGCCGATGCGGTTGATCGCGGCGACGAACACACCGTTGGTGATCGCGTGCGACCGCTGCACCGTCTGCCAGGTGTCGATCTGCCGCTCCGGCTCGCCCGGCGGCTCGGTGCCGGCGTAGCCGATCGCGGTGGGATAGATCAGCACCTGGGCTCCGCGCAGCGCGGTGAGCCGGGCCGCCTCGGGATACCACTGGTCCCAGCAGATCAGCGTGCCGATCTTCGCTTGCCGGAGCTGATGCGTCTGCCAGCCCAACCCGTTCTGGCCGTTGTCACTTCCGAGTCCGGGGGCGGGGGCGTCGCCGGGGGTGAAGTAGTACTTCTCGTAAAACCGCGGGTCATCGGGGATGTGCATCTTGCGGTATTTGCCGATGATCTGCCCCTTCGCATCGATCACGATGGAGGTGTTGTGGAACACGCCCTGCGTGCGCTTCTCGAAGAGCGACGCGGAGATTTCCACCTTCAATTTCTTCGCCAGCTCGCACAGCTCCTGCGACGTCGGGCCGGGGATCGTCTCCGCCAGCTCGAACATGGCGATGTCTTCCACCTGGCAGAAGTAGTGCGACAGAAACAGCTCCTGCGTGAGGAGCAGCTGCGCGCCCTTCCCGGCCGCGTCCCGCATCATGCCGATCGTCTTCGCAAGGACCTTCCGCGGGGCGACGCCCGGGGGCGAGGCGTGCTGGAGCAGTGCGAGGCGGAGGGTGTTCGAGTCTTTCTTCATCGCTGAAAGAGAGTACCGCATTCGCACGCGGTTTGTGCGAGGAAGAAAAATAGGCGGCAAATGAGCCGTGGGCAAATCGCTTTTGTCAGAGCCGGACTCTGCGAGTCCGGTCAGACCCGCGACGGCCGTCGCCGCCCGAAGGGGTCTGAACTACGGCGGCGACTCGCCGATCATCGATCGATCGCCGTGCGAAGCGGATTGCCTCGGCCCGAGGACGGGCGTCGGCAATCCGACCGGGGTTGCAAACCCCGGCTCTGAAAGAGGAGATCTCGCGAGCCGACCGCGGTCACGGACCCCCAGCTCCGATGAGGTCACATCATCACATCAGCCCCTTGATCGCCTCGCCGTGATAGATGAAGTGCGGCCGCTGCAATTCATCCTGCCAGGCCGTCGTGCGCGGCAGGCCGAGCGCCTCATAAATCGTCGCGCCGAGATTTTCCGGGCGGTACACGTCGCGGATCGGGAACGCGCCGAGCTTGTCGCTTGCCCCGATCACCTGCCCGCCCTTTACGCCGCCGCCCGCGAAGAAGACGGTCTGCACCGCGCCCCAGTGGTCGCGGCCGGGCTCCTTCGCCTTCGGCAGCTTGAAGATGCGCGGCGTGCGCCCGAATTCGCCGGCCATCACGATCAGCGTGTCCTTCAGCAAGCCGCGCGACTCCAGGTCGTCGAGCAGCGCGCTCACCGACTGATCCATCGGCGGCAGCAGGTAATTCTTCAGGCACGGGAACGCCGACTGGTGCGTGTCCCATGTCTCGTTGTTGCCGAGGTTCACCTGCACGAGGCTGACGCCCGCCTCGACGAGTTGCGCCGCCATCAGCAGCGACAGCCCGAACGAGTGCCGGCCGTACGCAGCCAGCCGGCGCGGATCTGCTCTGCTCACGTCGAACGCGTCGTGCACCTTGCCGTTCATCAGCAGGCCAATCGCCGCATTGCGATATCGATCGAACTGCTCGCCCTCGGCGGACTCGTCGAGAAAGCGACGCTGCGATTCGAGCTCCCGGCGAAGGCCATCGCGCTGCATCACGCGCTGGGCGGTCAGCCCCTGCGGGAGCACGAAATGCGGCATCTGGAAGACGAGTCGCGGGTCCTCGACTTTGCCTTTCTCAAAGTGAAACAGGTAATCCGGATAGGCGCCGTAACTCTCAGGATGATAGGGCGAGGCCTCGACGAACCACGGGTCGCGCTGAGCGCCCATCGCGCCTGCGAGCTGCCCGGGGATTGTCCGCCCGGTCATGTGCACGATCTTGTCGGGCAGCACGACGGCGGGCGGCAGGTTGTTGCGCGGCTCGAGCCGGTCGTTGGCGATCGCCGCGATGCTCGGCCAGTCGGTCGGCTTCGGCTTGTTGGGGTCGTAGCCCGGCGGCATCTCCGTCTGACCCGTGAGCATCGCCGTGTGGCCGTTGCTGTGCTCGTTGTAGGGATGCGTCATCGACCGCAGCAGCGCCCACTTCTCCGAGCGGGCGGCGAGCTTGGGCAGATGCTCGCAGATGTGGATGCCGGGGGTCTTCGTGGCGATCGGCTCGAACTCGCCTTTCACATCCATTGCATCGGGCTTCATGTCGAAGCTCTCGTGCTGGGCGAGGCCGCCGGAGAGGAAAATGTAGATGACGGATTTGGCGCGCGGCTCGCGCGCGAGCGTGGTCGTGGGCGCCGCGTTGGCCCGCAGCGCGCTGACGTGATTCATGCCGAGTCCGAGCAGGCCGATCGCCCCGGCCTGGATGGCGGCGCGGCGGGTGAGTTTCGGATGGATGAATGCGCTGGGCACGTGAGCGCCTCCCGATACGACTTGTATCGGAGATCATACAGTGCGGGATCGCAAATCGGATGGCCGGGAGGGCGAAGCTCCCGCTGAGCCGTCCGCTTGCGAGGCTCGAAGCCGAGCAAGCGGAATTCGCGCGGTGATCGTTCGTTGATAGTCGAGCGTCCACCGCACGAGTTTCGATTGCTCCGGCCCGCGGACGGGCCTCGCACTCGAACGGCTCGGCGGGAGCCTCGCCCTCCCAAATCACGCCCCCACCAACTCCGCCCCCTGCCGCATGTGCTTCGCCAGGAACTGTCCCGTGTACGACGCCTGCTTCTCGATCACCTGCTCGGGCGTGCCCTCCGCGACGAGCGTGCCGCCGCGGTCGCCGCCTTCAGGGCCGAGGTCGATCAGCCAGTCGGCGCACTTGATCACGTCCATGTTGTGCTCGATCACGATGAGCGTGTTGCCCGCATCGGCGAGGCGGGACATCACATGCATCAGCTTGTCCACATCCGCGAAGTGCAGGCCGGTCGTCGGCTCGTCGAGGACATAGAGCGTGTGACCGGTGGGCCGCTTGCCCAACTCGGTGGCGAGCTTGACCCGCTGGGCCTCGCCGCCGGATAGCGTCGTCGAGGCCTGGCCAAGCTGCACGTAGCTGAGGCCGACGTCGTTGAGCGCCGCCAGCAACTGCTTCATCGCGTTGAAGCTGTCGAAGAACTCCAGCCCTTCCTCGATCGTCATGCCCAGCACATCCGCGATCGATTTGCCGCGGTAGCGGACCTCCAGCGTCTCGCGGTTGTAGCGCTTGCCCTTGCACACCTCGCACTCGACGAACACGTCCGGCAGGAAGTGCATCTCGATCTTCTTCGTGCCCTGGCCCTGGCAGGCTTCACAGCGCCCGCCCTTCACGTTGAAGCTGAAGCGCCCCGGCTTGTAGCCGCGGATTTTCGCCTCCTTCGTCTGCGCGAAGAGCACGCGCACGAGATCGAACAGACCCGTATACGTCGCGGGGTTGCTGCGCGGCGTGCGGCCGATGGGCGACTGGTCCACCTCGATCATGCGGTCGACGTGATTCAGCCCGATGACCTTGTCGTGCTCGCCAGGCTTATCGCGTGAGGTGAGCAGGTGCTTCTTCGCGGCGCGGAGGAGGATCTGGTTGACGAGCGTGCTCTTGCCGGAGCCGGAGACGCCGGTGACGCAGACGATGCCGCCCAGCGGGAAGGCGACGTCGATGTTTTTGAGGTTGTTCTCGCGCGCGCCCTTCACGATGATCGACTTTTTGTGGTCGAGCGGGCGGCGTGATTTGGGCGTGCAGATTTCGAGGTCGCCGCTCAGGTATTTCGCGGTGAGCGACTGGTTGTCGGCGAGGACTTTCCGCAAGGGGCCGGCCGCGACGACCTCGCCGCCATGCCGGCCGGGGCCGGGACCGATGTCGATGAGGTAATCGGCGGCGCGGATGGTGTCCTCATCGTGCTCGACGACGATGACCGTGTTGCCGATGTCGGTGAGGTGGCGGAGGGTCTTGATCAGGCGGTCGTTGTCGCGCTGATGCAGGCCGATCGTGGGCTCATCGAGGACGTAGCAGCAGCCGACGAGGCCCGAGCCGACCTGCGTGGCGAGGCGGATGCGCTGGGCCTCGCCGCCGGAGAGCGAACCGGTGGTGCGGTCGAGCGTGAGGTAGCCGAGACCGACGGAGAGCATGAAGCCGAGACGGGCCTGGATCTCCTTGAGGATCGGCGCGGCGATCGTCTGCTGCTCGCTGCTAAGCCTCAAGCGGCGGAAGAAGTCGGCGGCGCGCTCGATGGTGAGAGCCGTGACGTCCGTGATGTTGTGCGCCGTCCGTTCATTCGACTCGGCCGTGCGTGCGGACACGGCGGCTCGCTCGGGTTCGATGAAGACGTTGCGCGCCTCGACGCGCAAGCGCGCGCCGCGGCAGGTTTCGCACGGGGCCTCGCTCAAATACTCGTGCAGCGCTTCTTTGACGTATTCGCTCTCGGTATTCTGCCAGCGGCGCTGGAGGTTGGGGATGACGCCTTCGAAGTATGTGTCGTATTTCGCCTCATCCGCGGCAGTCGTGCCGTGCACGAGGATGCGCTGGACCGCCTTGGGCAGCGTGTTGAACGGGACATCGGCGGAGACGTCAAAATCCCGGCAGAAACGCTTGATGATGCGGTTGTAAAAAATGTTGAACCGCATCCCGTGCTTCCGCCACGCGGCCACCGCGCCCCTTGTCAGGGACAGCGTGGGGTCGGGCATCACCAGCTCTTCATCGAACTCCAGGATTGTCCCCAGCCCCCCGCACGAGGGGCACGCGCCGTAGGGCGAGTTGAACGAGAACAGCCGTGGCTCCAGCTCCGGCAGCGAACATTCCGGGTGCAGCGGGCACGCGTATTTTTCGCTGTAGAGGGTGTCGACCCACGTTCGGGTGTCGGGTGTCGGGTGTCGGGTGTCGGGTGAAGACGATGACGGGGTGGCCTGACCGCCCTCCGTGCCTTCGTGCCTCCGTGCCTTCGTGCCTTCCGCCTCCACGCTGATGATGACGAGGCCCTCGGCCAGCTTCAGGCTCAGCTCGATCGAGTCGGCGAGGCGCTGGCGGGCGGCGTCGTCATCATGCTTGATGACGACGCGGTCGACGACGGCTTCGACGTTGTGGGCCTGGTAACGCTGCTCCTTCGTCGTGAACGGCGTACCCGCTTTGCCCCCGGAAAGCTCGCGCAGGTCGATGATCTGCCCATCGGCGCGGGCGCGGATGAAGCCCTGCCGGACCATGGACTCGAAGATTTCCTTGTGATGCCCCTTCATCCCGCGCACCAGCGGCGCGAGGATCATCACCTTCGTCCCGTCCGGCATCGCGTTCACGAAGTCGACGATCTGCGTGGCGGACTGCGACTGGATCGGATGGCCGCAGACGGGGAGGCGGGTGTCGGGTTTCGGGCTTCGGGTTTCGGGTGCCGAGACGATGGCGGCATCCGCATCAGCGACCGCCTTCGCCTGACCGTTCGATTTCTTTTTCGACCGTTTGGTTTTGACCTTCGGCGCTTCAATCGCGTCGTCACCGCTCCTTGGCGTGGCTGTCGAGTCGTCCATTACATGCCAGCACCTCGGCAGCCCCGTGCGCGCAAAAAGCAGGCGCAAGTAGTCGTATATCTCCGTCGTCGTCGCGACCGTGGAGCGCGGGTTGTGCGACGCGGAGCGCTGCTCGATGGCGATTGTGGGCGGCAGGCCCTCGATCGACTCGATGTCGGGCTTCTGAAGCTGGTCGAGGAACTGGCGGGCGTACGCGGAGAGGCTCTCCATGTACTTGCGCTGGCCCTCGGCGTAAATGGTGTCGAACGCGAGCGACGACTTGCCGCTGCCGGACAGGCCGGTGATGACGACGAGCTGGTCGCGGGGGATATCGAGGTCGACGCCCTTGAGGTTGTGCTCGCGGGCGCCGCGGATGGAGATCGTTTTGGAGGACATCGGGGCAGATTGTAGGCGAGGCGGGGCCGTGGGAAATAGGACTTACAGATTCTCCATCCCGTCCATCACCCACAGCACCATCGCGGACACAACGATGCCCCCGCCGAACGTCGCCAACCACCACGCGAGCGGCGTGAATGTGCCCTGGAAGCAGTACGCGGCGCCCGCGCCGATCAGGAACGCTCCGCCGATGGCAACACCGACGCGGGTGCGGCGATCAATCGCCCGCCAAGCCTTCTGCCGTTCGCCCTTGTAGTGGTCGATCTTCTCGCCGCACTCGGGGCAGGATTCGCTGGGCAGCGGCAGGCCGCGGAGGTCGTACCCACAGTGGTGGCATTGCGGGGCTGACCGGGGAGACTCAGGAGACGTGGGTGACTCTTGAGTCATGGCGTCTGCTTCGCCGGGGCCTCGCGGGTGTAGATGTACCTAAGGAATTGAGGTGGCTTGTTCGAGTCCGTCGGCTCGTCGCCCTCTTCCCACCAGAGTTCCTTGCCGGAGACTTGCAGTCGCAGATCGATCTCATACATGTCGCCGGGGTCGTATTGGTCTTCGTGGTGCCAGGCGCGCGCGGTGATCGCGCCCTCGGTCACGTCCCAGCGGGTGAAGTCGTAGCGCGGCATGAGGACGGCCCGCTGTCCGATCGCGGCGTTGCCGGAGATTCGCAGATCGACGTGCAGCGGGATGCCCACGGCCTTGAGCTGCGGGAGCGAGTCGATGTTCACCTGGTACTGCCGGGGCGTCATCGACTTTTTCCACGCGGCGAGCGTGAGCGGCTCGTTGAAGTACCAGTCGCCCTGCATGTCCAGGGGGAGCGGGCGAGCGGTGGCGAGGCCGGTAAAATCGGGGGTGCTCAAGCTAGCGGATTCATTGGATGCGTGGTCGGTCAGCTCGGCGAAAGGACGCGAGGGGACGCCAGGGATCCCGCCGGCGGGGGGAAGATCGGCGCGGCTGGAATCGCGGTTGCAGGCAGCGATGAGCAGCGGGAGGGAAAGGAAAATGACCCGGATCATCGGCGTATTGCAACCGATGTGGCTGGGGTGTGCAAGAGCAATCTGAGCCGCGACGCGTAAGCGAGCTGGTGGTCCATCGCTCGGTGCGTCAGCCGAAGCACCCGCACGCTTACGCGTTGCGGCTCTGAGCGTCCAAGTTGCGGCTCTGTAATTAGAGCGTCGCTGAGGTGTACGGCAGCAGGGCCATGTACCGCGCCCGCTTGATCGCCTGGGCGGCCATGCGCTGCTCCTTGGCGGTCATGCCGGTGCGCTTGCGGCTCTGGATCTTGCCGTTGGGGGTGAGCAGCCGGCGGAGGTCATCCGCGTTCTTGAAATCGACGTAGAAGTCGCCGGTGGAGGACTTGACGGTGACCTTGACGCGGGGGCTGCCGCCGAAGCGGGTGAACTCTGCCATGATGAGACTCCGTCTTGGGTGTGAAGGCCCCTTGGAGGGGCCGACGGTGAGCCGCACATCATAGGGATTGGCGGATGAAATGCAAAACAGTCTCACGCAAAGGCGCAACGCCCGCAACGGTGATCAAGATATGGTTTGAACGACGCGCGGGGTGCGAGAATGAAATGATGGCGCGACGGGATTGCGGATGCGGGGATCAAGCAAATCTCCTGGTTTTCTTCGCGAGCTTTGCGCCTTCGCGTGAGACTTCTTCTCCAATGAAAAAAGGCGACGATTCTTGCGAATCGTCGCCCGGAGGGAAAAGAGAGACGCCAAATGGATCGGGCCAGCCCGCGTCGTGCAGGCCGACCGCCCTGGTGCCCCCTTCGCCGGGCCTTCGCCCGACTCTGCGCCGATCTCCGCGTGCATCCCCCGACTCGTTCGGGTTGCACGCGACGCCTCGCGCGGCGCTCGCTATCGCCCCGCCCCCGGAAGCCCGACTGCTTCAGGACGTCCCGGCTTCCTGAAGCCGAGACCGCCGGAAACTCCCGGTTCCCACTGCACTTTCTCCCTGCGCTCCGCCCCGTTAATCAGTCGGCAGTCGGCAGGATGCAGTCAGTAGTCAAGCGATCGCTCGTCGTTTGCCAGTGACTGCCCACGGCCTACTGCCTACTGCCTACTGCCTACTGTCTTTCACGGACTCTGAATCAGCGCCGCCGCTTCCTCCATCGCCTTCGGCAGCGCGGTGATCACATTCGTGATCCGCTGGGCCGTGATGTTCATGTCCTTGAGCACCTGCTCGACCGGCTGGTCGCCTTCGATGTCGGTGGTGAAGCCGATCTTCTGCTGCTTGGTGAGCACATCGGCGATGTGCACGAGGTTGGTCAGCGTGCGGTTCGCGGGAGCGAGCTCCAGCGGCCTGTGGTGGAATCCCGTCACGAAGCCGAAGCTGGCGGGGAACTTCCAGTACCGACACAGGGCCATGCCGAACTGCTCGTGGGTGGCACCCAGCACCGCGGTTTCGACCTCGCGGAACGGCTGCGTTCCGGCGGCGGCGTGCTTCTCAAATACCTCGACAAGCTTCGCCCGGCGGGCCTGCATCTCCACCATCACGCCAAGGTCGTGGATCAAGCCGGCGAGGAACGCCTCATCGGGCAGGCCCAGGCCGATTTCCTTCGCGAGGAGCTGCGTGCAGGTGGCGGTGGCGATCGAGTGCTGCCAGAGGTCTTTCGCCGTGAACTGCGGGCAGATCTGCCCGCCGCGGAACAGCTTGGCGAGGCTGGCGGCGATGGCGATGTTCTTCACCGCGTTGAGGCCCAGCAGCACGATGGCGCGATTGATCGAGCCGATCTGCCCGGGCAGGCCGTAGAACGCGGAGTTGACGACCTTCAGGATGCGGGCGCCGAGGGCGGGGTCGTTGGTGATGACCTTGTTGAGGTCCTGCGCGGAGGACTCGGGGTCCTCGACGATGCGGATGATCCGCAGCGTGACCTCCGGCAACGTGGCGATGTGACTGATCTCCTGGATCGTCGCCTGGATCATCGCTTCCTGCACGGGCGTCGCGGCGATGGGCACCGCTTGGGTTGGCGCAGCTGCTTTCGTTACAAGTTGGGTCATGGCTCTTTTCCGTTCCCCCGAAATCCCCCGGAGGCTCTCGCCTCGCCGCGCGCACAGATGGAACAAGAGGGATATCGACGCGGGAAGAACTCGACTTAACCGCAAGCGGACGTTGCGAAAGTGGAGATGAGCGCTCCGGCTCCCCGCCCTCCTAGGGAGAGGGGTCGGACGCTGTTGTTTCCGCCCATCAGCGCGGCTAGGCTTTTGGCATGTGGCAGACTGATTTCCGTCAAAGCCCGATTTTCATCGCGTGGAACCGCCGGCTGAACTCCCGGCAAGGGTGGGCGCTGCGCACCGCGATGCTGGTGGCCATCGTGGTCGTGGTCATCCCCTGCATCGTGCTGGTGCTGGCGGCGATGGCGATCGGCATGGCGACGTTCATCGTGCTGTCGATCATCGTGAAGGTGATGGACGTGATATCGCCGCCGCGCCATGAGTCACCCCTCGGCGCGGAGACGCCGGACGTCCAGCGGCGGAATGTGCGCGTAATTCAGGATGAGGTGTGAGTTGCACCGTTCTCCGAAATAAGCCGCGACCGTCAGGGAGCGGTCCGCAACCCTCCACTTGCTTGCGCGGGCGACTCGTTCAGACTCCCCAACATCGCTGCGCGAAGCGATAACCGATCACCACGCTTCCGCTACCTCGCGGGGCAGGGGCTCACGAACCCCAACATCGCTGCGCGAAGCGATAACCGATCACCACCGCCGCAATCCCCAGAACGTTGTTCGCCAGCACGTTGATGGCGGCCTTCGTCAGTTGCCCCTCGTCCGCCAGCCGGAACGTATCGAAGCCGAAGCTGGAGAATGTGGTGAACCCGCCAAGCACTCCGACGATAAGGGCGAGACGGTAGGTTTCGCGGATGCCTGCGGCGTCACGGAACATGTGGGCGAGGCAACCGATGAGCAGGCAGCCGGTGACGTTCACCATGAGCGTGCCGAACGGGAACACCTTGGCGATGGGCTCGCACGCGAGGTTGACGAGGTGGCGCAGCCCGGTGCCGGCAGCGCCGCCGAGCATGATGATGAGCAGGTTGAACATGCAGGTCTCCGCAGGAAGCGGAGAGCCTAGCAGAGGTCGGTCGGTGGGCGAACGGCCGGCGTCAGCCGGCTGGTTCCTGTGGATGGAGACATCCTGCCCGGGTGCAACGGACAGCGGAGCGAGGCTCGGCGAGCGCAGTCGTCCGTGCCGATCAGCGGACGACCTTGGCTGATCGCACGGACGACTCCGCTCGAAGACTCGCTGCGCTGTCCGTGGCACCCGCGACATTTTTCACGTCCCCGGACCTTGAGGCTATTCAGAACCAGCCGGCTTACGCCGGCCGTTCGCCTAATTCCGGTAGCGTACGTGGCAGCTCTTGCAGCCCTTGGCGACGAGGTCGGCGGCGGCGTTGGCGGCCGTGAGGTGGTCCGCCGACGCGGGCTCCGCTTTGAGCTTCTTCAGCGCCTCGTGCAACTGCGCCGCCTCGGCATCGGCCTGGAGCACACGCTTGATGAAGTCGTCGCCCTTCGCCTTGGCGGCGTCGGTGCGGGCCATCTCGCGGAAGCTCTCGGCCAGTTGCAGCGACTCGTGAGCGGGCTCGATATCCGGGTGGTCCGGCACGTTCTTGAACGACGTCTTGCGGGCGGCGAGCAGGTGCTCCCACTGGGCATCGACGTGCACCATCGCCTCGGCGGTCGCGGGGATCTTCGCGCGCTCGGGGAGCGGCGCGGTGATCTTCGCCAGCGCCCGGTCATCGGGCTTCTTGAACTTGTCGACCGACTCGAAGAGCCCTTTGTAATCCGGGCTGGTGCCCGCCTTGTTCATCCACTTGACGGCCTCCTCGTTGGACCACCCGCTGTCGGCGATCGCGCAGACGCCGGCCGCCGCGGGCCCGCGGTGTTTGCCGTGGTGGCAGTGGAGGAAGACGGGGCCGGTGGTTTCCTTCATCGCCTTCGCGAGGAGCATCGCTTTCTCTTCGGGGACGGCGTCGTAGCCGATGGGCAGGTGGATGTAGCGCATGCCGCGCGCCTTTGCGGCTTCGATGTCGGGCGCGGCGCCGTCGACGCTGATGATCGTGGTGACGCCCAGCTTCTTGAGTTCATCGAAGGCAGCGCCCTCGGGCTGCGAGCCGCTGTAGAGGCGCGGGGTCAACTGATACATGTTGTGGATGTCGTGCGAGTCGATGGGCTTCGGCAGTGTGCCCACTGGAGCGGGCGTCGCCGGTTTTGGATCGGTCGTCTGACAGCCGATTGAAATCAGGATGCCGAGCGTGCTCGCAGCAACAACCGCCCCGATCGACACCCGGAACATCGACTTCATTTGGTTCCCTTGTCACTATTGAAATGCTTCGCGAGGATGGTGCGGACCTCATCGGCTTTGCGCGTGCGCGGGGCCGCCTGGATCGCCGCCTCGAAGTGCGGCCGGGCCGCTTCCTTCTGGCCCGCGACGTAAAGGAGAATCGCCTTCGTGTAATGCACCTGCTGGAGGGCCGCGCCCGCCGGCTTCAGCTTGGCCACCAGCTCATCGATTTTCTTCAGACGCGACTCGGTGTCGCCGCTCTCGAGCTTGATCTGCTCGAGCGCCGCAGCCACGCGCGGGACCATCACCAGCGGCTCGTACTTTTCCTTCAGGCCTGCCTTGCCGTCCGCATCGGCGGCGATGATGCGCTGGACTTCCTTCATATAGACAGACGAGAGCAACTCCCCGTCAATGCCGCGAAGGCCCTTGTCGAGCAACTTGGCCTGTTCCAACCCGCTGGCCTTGGCCGCCTCGGCGAACGCGGCGTCGCGCATCACCCGGACCTGCCGCAGCTCGGCGAGGCGCTTGAGATACTCCTCGGGCGTCGCGCCCTGATAGCCCACGAGGCGGGCATACGCCCTGCCCGCGGCGTCGGTGAGGACGATCGCCGGATACGCCGACACGTCGAACTGCTTCTGGAGCGCCTTGTTCTGGGCGATCTCGGCATCCGACTGCTTTGATTTGTCGTTGGGGAAATCAACGACGACGAAGACGAAGGATCTGGGCGCCTCGGCGCGAAAGGCATCGGTATCTAACACTTTTAGCTTCAATGCCTTGCACGGCGGGCACCAGTCGGAGCCGGTGAACTCCAGGAACAGGTCTTTGCCTTCCTGAATGGCGGTCGATTTGGCGGTTTCAAAATCGGTGGTGACCGATGCGGCCCACAACATCGACGGCAGGCAGGCGATCAGGGTGATGATGACATGGATGGCGCGATTTCGCATGGCGTGAACTCGATCCTTTTCCGTCCCTGATGGCCGAACATTCTATCAGGCCCTGCGCTATGGCAGGACAGGCTGCAATTTCTTGCCGCGACAAACCCGGAGGCCGGGTTCAGGTCTTTCCCTACATACCTGTCACCACTGGAGATAGCCCTTGATTTCGCGCCACGGGTCTTGGTAAACTTGCCCTCGAAAAGGGCCGGCGAAGGTCGCCGGTTTCGCATCGCAGCCCGTGACGCTCACGCAAGGCCTCGCAAGCTGCCCATCGTGTGCTTCACCCGTCTCGCGTGCTCATCGTGGCAGTCTGCTTGGAGTGCTCTCATGAGTGTCAGGATCTACGTGGGGAACCTCAGCTATCGGACCGAAGAAGAGGCATTGCGGACGTTGTTCGCCCAGCATGGCGAAGTGGAAGAGGTGGCCGTGATCATGGACCGCGAGACAGGCCGGCCGCGCGGGTTCGCGTTCGTGACGATGGCGGACGATCAGGCGGCGCAGGACGCGATCAACGCGATCAACGGGCAGGAGTTCGAGGGCCGGGTGCTGAATGTGAATGAGGCGAAGCCGAAGGCGACTGGCGGCGGCGGTGGGTTCCGTGGCGGTGGTGGCGGCGGAGGTTATGGAGGCGGAGGCGGTGGTGGCGGCGGGTTCAAAGGGGGCCGCGGTGGCGACAGGGGCGAACGCGGCGGCGGCGGGGAGCGGTGGTGAACCCGCTCGCAGCCATGATAGCTTGATCAGCAAACGACAAATCACAACGACTCGCCAGTTGCTCGGCGGGTCGTTTTGTTTCCTCGCGAACAACCATGTTCACTGCGTCGCCCCCGCCTTCGTCAACTCGGCGATGATCGCCTTCTCGCTCGCCAGCTTCAGTGCGGTGTTGCCGTTCTTATCTTTGAGGTTCAGGTCGGCGCCGCCCTTGATCAGTGAGCGGACGACTTCCGTCCTGCCGTACGCCGATGCGATGTGCAGCGCGGTTTGCTTCTTGCTTTTCTCGATCAGATTCAGGTCCGCTTTCTTCGCGACGAGCATGTCGATGATTTTGGCGTGGCCCTCGTAGGCCGCCATGTGCAGCGGGGTGTAGCCGTTGAACGTGCGGAACTCGAGGCGGACGTTTACATTCGCCTTGTCGACGGCCAGCAGTTTTTTCATCGTCGCCGCGTCGCCCTCGAACGCGGCGACGTGCAGCGGGTCCGCGGCGTCGCGCCACTTCGTCGGGGCCGGCTTCTTCTTCTTGTCGTCCGGCTTCGCGTCCTTCTTGGCGTCCTTCGCGTCGGCGGCCAGCGCGCCGGCGGGCGCCATCTGCCACATGACGGCCAGCACGACCATCAGCGCTGCCGCGGCGATGAATCCTTGCTTCATGGCGTGCACTCCCTTCACCAGGAACCACCTCTATTGTAACGTCGACGATTGCGGTTCAAGCATTGTTCCATCGTCAGCAAGCCGCCAAGTCGGACGGTATCCTGTCCCGCCATGCTCGATCGCATCGAACAACTGGACCGCGAATCGCAGGCCGCGCTCGCCACCGTCAAGACCGCGCAGGAGTTGGAAGCCTTCCGCATCAAATATCTCGGCAGCAACGGCGCGATGAAGGCGATGATGGGCCTGCTCAAGGATGTGCCCAAAGAGCAAAAGCCCGCGTTCGGCCAGAAGGCGAACGAGCTGCGGCAGAAGCTCGAACAAACGTTCGAAGCCGCGAAATCCACCCTCGGCTCCGCCGCCGTCAAATCGAGCGGCCCCCTGCTCGACGTCACCGAGCCCGGCAAGCCGGCCGTGCAGCTCGGCCGGGCGCACGTCATCACGCAGACGATCGACGAGCTGCTCGAAGTGTTCGGCAGAATGGGCTTCGACGTCGCCACCGGGCCCGAGATCGAGGACGACTACCACAACTTCGTCGCGCTCAACATCCCGCAACAGCACCCCGCCCGCGATCCCAACGACAACTTCTACGTCAGTGACACCGAGCTGCTGCGCTCGCAGACCAGCACGATCCAGATCCGCGTGATGGAGAAGGTCAAGCCGCCGGTGCGCGTCGTCGCCACGGGCCGCGTTTACCGCCCCGATGAGCACGATGCCACGCACTTCTCGATGTTCCACCAGGTCGAAGGACTCTACGTCGACAAGAACGTCAGCATGGTCGACCTCAAGTCCACTCTGCTGCAATTCGCCCGCGCCTTCTTCGGCGAGGACACCGAAGTCCGGCTGTTCCCCAGCTACTTCCCGTTCACCGAGCCCTCCGCGGAGTTGTACGTGAAGATGAAGGTGCGCGGCGAAACCAAGTGGGTCGAAATCGGCGGCTGCGGCATGGTCGACCCCAACGTCTTCAAGGCCGTCGGCTACGATCCGGAAATCTGGACCGGCTTCGCGTTCGGCCTGGGCATCGAGCGCCTCGCGATGCGTAAGTACGCGATCGAGGACATCCGCTGGCTTTTCGAGAATGATGTGCGGTTCCTCAAACAGTTCTAAGCGCGCGCCCTCCCAGGCAGGCGGGCTTCAAGCCCGCCTGCCCTTTGATCCTCCGTCAAATCCAGATATTCTTCTGCCATCATTATCCCCACGGCCTCGGTGCATATTGAAAGGACCCTCATGACCACCAGCGCCCCGCCATCACCCGGCGTCATGCAAACCAATCTCCCCCTCCCCGGCCGCCGCCAGGGCAAGGTGCGCGACATCTACGAAGCCCGCCTCGCCGATGGCCGCGAGGCGCTCGTGCTCGTCGCCACCGACCGCATCAGCGCGTTCGACGTCGTTATGTCGAACGCCGTGCCCGGCAAGGGGGTCGTTCTTACTCAGATCAGCAAGTTCTGGTTCAGCATGGTTGCGTCGAAGCTGAGCAGCCGCCTGCGGCACCACCTCCTCTCGACCGACCCCGGCGATATCCCCGGCCTGACGCCCGCGCAGCGGGAGCCGCTCAACGGCCGCGTGATGATCGGCCGCAAGACGAAGGTCATCAAGGTCGAGTGCGTGGTGCGCGGCTACCTCGCCGGTTCCGGTTGGAAGGAATATCAAAAATCGCAGACCGTCTGCGGCATCAAGCTCCCCGCGGGACTCAAACTGTGCGACAAGCTGGCCGAGCCGATCTACACGCCCTCGACGAAGGCCGATGTTGGCCACGACGAGAACATCAGCTTCGAGGAGTCGTGCGCGATTGCGGGCAAGGAACTGGGCACCAAGCTGCGCGACCTGAGCCTCGCCATCTACACGATGGCCCGCGACTACGCGGCGGAGCGCGGCATCATCATCGCCGACACGAAGTTCGAGTTCGGCCTGCCCGTCTCCGCGAACGACGGCGACCCGAACGTGCCGATCCTCATCGACGAGGTGCTAACGCCCGACAGCTCGCGCTTCTGGCCGATGGATCAGTATCAGCCCGGCAAGGACCAGCCCAGCTTCGACAAGCAGTACGTGCGGAATTATCTGGAGGAGCTGGTGACGGCGGGACGATGGAACAAGACGCCGCCGGGCCCCGTCCTGCCCGACGAGGTCGTGAAGAACACGATGGGCAAGTACCTCGAAGCGTTTCGATTGCTGACCGGAAAAGAGTTGACCTTGTGATGATGCGGCATGAACGATGTGCCGCGGCTTGCCGTAGCGACGTCTGCCGAGCGGAGCAAGCCGTGCGCCTTGCTGCCTGATCGTGCGACAGAGTGGCACTGACAAGCGGAGTCTGCGGAGCTTGTCCGTGCCGATCACCCACCGACGCTCATCACTGACAAGGCCTCCAAGCAGTCCTTATCAATGCCACCCACGATCATCGCGCGTCGTGATGCATGAAGAGGATTGAATTGCGCGAAGCTTCGCTATAATTGGGCGAGACAACTCAAGTCATTCGGACAGGGCCCGCGATGCGCCACACGCGGGCCTTGTTCATTTTCCGCCTAAGCCCCGCCCGGAAGGGCGCGGGCCAGGGGTCGTACAAAGAACTACTCGTATCCATCGTGCGACAGGGATTGAATCGAACATCGGACCACCCGCCGATCGTGCGCCCCATTCAGTTGTGAGCGTGTCGGCCCGCGCCCTTCCGGGCGGGGCTTAGGCTTCACTCCTTCGGCCCTTCGATCGTCAGCTTCTTCACGCCCTTCGACTCGTACACCTCCACCGCCTCGCCCGGCTTGCGCACGATGAACGCGGCGGCGCCGTCGAATTGCTCCACGAATTCAAGCCCTTTCCGCGGCCCCAGCACGCTGATCGCCGTCGAGATCCCGTCAGGCAAAATGTTGGCGGGCGTGATGACGGTGACGCTCGAGTGGTCGGTCAGGCCGATGCCCGTCTTCGGGTCGACGATGTGCGAGTAGCGCCTGCCCTCGATCTCGACGAACTGCCAGGCGTCGCCGCTCGTGCAGATGCCGGCGTTGGCGAGGATGACGTACTTGCTGGGCGCGACCTCGCGCGGGTTGAGCGAAGCGATGCCGATGCGCCACCCCGCGCGCCCCGGCGGGGCGTCGCCGACCACCGTGCTGCTGCCGCAGTCGATCATCGCGCGGCTGAAGCCGCTGCGCTTGAGGATGCCCATCATCTCCGCGCACGCGTAGCCCTTGCCGATCGCGCCGACGTCGAGCCGCATGCCCGGCGCGGTGAGCATCACCGACTTCGCCGCGTCGTCGTACTTGATCTTCTCGTACCCCACCGCCTTCACCGCCGCCTCGATGCGCTCGGCGCTGGGCAGTTGGTGATTCCGTCGCGCCCAGCGCCAGAGCTGCACGACGGGGCCGACGGTGATGTCGAACGCCCCGCCGCTCTTGACCGACAGGTCGTGCGATGCCCGCATCACCTTCCATAAATCGTCGCTCACCTTCACGAACTGCCTGCTGCCCGCCGTGTCGCCGAGCCTGCTCAACTCACTGGCGCGGTCGTAGTCGCTGAGAATGGCGTTGAGCGCATCGACGCGCTCAAACGCCGCATCGGCCGCGGCCTTCGCGGCGGGCTCATCGGGGGCGTAAAGCACAACGCGGAACATCGTGCCCATCTGCGGATGGTTGAACTCGAAGCGCGACAGCTCCGGCTTGGGTGCCGGCGGTGTGGGTTCCGCCGCCGACGAGATGCACCCGCCTGCCAAGACAACGGTGACCAGCAGCAACCCCGCACGACATCGAAGCATGATGTGATTCACTAATCGACTCCGATTCGGTCACCTCGCATCGTACCCGTCTCGCCCCATCAAGGCTGACGACGCTCGACCATCGACGGCTTCAGACAAAGTACGCATCTCGCTCCGCCGAGATGCAAAAAAAAGGCCTGCACATCAACTGCATCGAAGCCGGTGGCCGTTGCACGACGGAGTTGATCCCTTTTACTGCCAAAAGTGCAACGCTCAATCAACCACCGGTTGTGAAGCAGTAAATCCGCATCCCGTCCACTTCCATCTCGCTGAGCGAGATGGGTACTTTGCCGTAACAAGACGGGTACACTCAATCATCATTCCTATGCGGCGAGGCCTTTCATGTATCCCACCCGCAGCCTTTCTCTTCTCGCCGCCCTCCTCATCTCCGCACCGCTGCGCGCCGACGACGCGAAAGAGGGATACACCGAAAAACTCAACGACGGCGTCTCATTCGACATGATGACCATCCCCGCGGGCACCGTCAGGCTCGGCTCGCCGGCCGTTGAGAAGGGTCGCAAGAAAGATGAAGGCCCGCAGGTCGCCGTCGAGATCGATGGGTTCTGGATGGGCAAGTGCGAGATCACGTGGGATGAGTACAACCTCTTCACACAGACGTATCAGCTTGCGAAGAAGGCCGACCTGCCGCCGGTCCCGAAGGACCGCGCCGCGGACGCCGTGAGTTTTCCGACGCCGGTCTATCAGGAGAAGCTCGGCGCGATTCTCGGCTGGGGCATCAACGGCAGGATGCCTGCCGTGTGCATGACGCAGTTCGCCGCGAAGCAGTACAGCAAGTGGTTGAGCAAGCGCACCGGCCGATTCTATCGCCTGCCGACGGAGGCGGAGTGGGAGCACGCGGCCCGCGCGGGGATGACGACGGCGTGGTCGTTCGGCGACGATGCGAAGAAACTCGGCGACTACGCCTGGCACCTGGGCAACAGCGACGGGCAGTACCACCTCGTCGGCAAGAAGCTGGCGAACACGTGGGGCCTGCACGACATGCACGGGAACGTCGCCGAGTGGGTGATCGATGCGCACGACGCGGATCACTACGCGAAGCTCGCCGCGACGAAGAAGACGATCGGGTGGTCTGACGCGATCAACTGGCCCAAGGCGCTGGACCCGCGCGTAGTGCGCGGCGGCCACTTCGATGCAGAGGAAACCGAGCTCCGCTCCGCGGCGCGCTGGTTCTCCACGAAAGATTGGAAGGCGAACGACCCGAAGCTGCCCAAGAGCATCTGGTGGCAGACGGACATCAACTGCGTGGGCTTCCGCATTGTCCGCCCGTTGAAGGAGCCGACGGAGGAAGAGAAGGCGAAGTATTGGGATGCCGACCTCGACTCGATCCGCGAGCTGTTGAAGGACGAACTTCAGGCGCAGATGCTGGTTGAGAAGGCGAAGTAGCCGCGACGATGAAAGAGCCGCGCGCCGCCTGATCCGAGCCGGACTCTGCGAGTCCGGTCAGACGAACGCCGCCCGCGAGCTGAGACGAGTCTGCACTCCGGCAGCGTGTCACCGATAGACGACCGACACCCGTGCGAAGCGGATTGCTCGGCTTTGAGCCTCGCAATCCGACCGGGTTTGCAAAACCCGGCTCTGAAAGTACGGAGGCGTCATATGAAACAGAACATCACATTCCACCTCGCATTCCGCGGCACGGGCACTCGAATGTCGCGCCTGGCGCTCCACGCCACGCTCGTCGTCGCCGTCATCACGATCGCGGGGTGCTGCGCGCAAGCGCCCGCCCCAGCGCCGGCACCCGCCCCGCCGAAAGCCCCGGCGTCCGCCGATGACACGCGGCCCAAACCCTACACCGAACAACTGGCCGGCTGGAAGGTCGCGTTCCACATGATCCCCATCCCCGCGGGCAAGTTCCGCATGGGTTCGCCGCCGGCCGAGTTTGGGCACAAACCGGACGAGGGGCCGCAGGTCGAGGTGGAGGTGGAGGCGTTCTGGATGGGCAAGTACGAAGTGACATGGGACGAGTTTGACCAGTTTCTGGACTTCGCCCAGGACGTGATGGAGCGCAGCTTGCGCACGGCCGAGAAAGTCCAGATCCCCAAGGACAGGCTGGCGGACGCGGTCTCCCTGCCGTCGCCCCTGTGGGAACAGGAAACCCGGCCGATCCTCGACGGGTTGGGCCGCAGGGGCGGATATCCCGTCGCCGGCCTGACGCAGTACGCCGCCAAGCAGTACTGCAAGTGGCTCAGCAAGAAGACCGGCCGGTTCTATCGTCTGCCGACGGAGGCCGAGTGGGAATATGCGGCCCGGGCGGGGTCGAAGACTGCCTATCCGTGGGGCGACGCGCAGAACCTGTTGAACAGCACGGCGTGGCACGTCGAAAACTCGGAGCATGCAATGCCAAACAAGGGCTTCCCGCGCGATGACGGGATCGCCATCGCCGGCTTCGGCTACCGCCAGGTCGGCAAGCTCGCGCCGAATCACAACGGTCTCTACGACATGCATGGGAACGTGTCGGAGTGGTGCCTGGACCAGTACGTCGCGGACCATTACGCAAAATTCGCGCGCGAGCAGGCGGCGTCGGGCAAGCCGGTCAAGGCGGTCAAGGCGGAGGAGATGACCGCCTGGCCGACAAAGTATTACCCGCGCGTGTTCCGCGGCGGGAACTGGACGTCGCCCCCGGAGGAGTGCCGCTCCGCCCAGCGGCAACGCTCGGACAAGGAACTGTCGATCATGGACCCCAACCTGCCCAAGAGCATCTGGTGGCACACGAACGCGTGGCACATCGGGTTCCGCCTGGTGCGGCCGGCACGCGAGCCATCCGAAGAGAAAAAGCTGAAGTACTGGGATGCGGACGTGGATGAGATTCGCAAGGTGCTCGACGATAAGGTGACCGGCCGCAGGTGGCGCGTGGTGGTGGAGCGAGACAAGTGAAAAAGCCGGGGCATCGTTGGTGGACACGGTCATCGAGGCGTTTTTCGAGCCGACGCGGGGCGTGGAGGCCGATTTTCGAGGCGATGACGCAGTCTTTCGTGTCGATCGAGGGCTTTGGTGCTGAAAGCGAACAAGCTCGCAGCCCTGCTCGACCCATCGAGCCTCTCGGGCGTCGATGCTCGCCGCCTTATCGCCCCACCATTCCCATCTGCGAGGTGTCCGTCCACCTGATGTCTAGGCAGACATAGGCAGACATCAACTTAAATGTTGACCCAACAATTGTTTATGTTCATTTGTCGACTTTTTGGGAGGGTGACAAGTCAGACATGACGGACTTGGTATCCGCAGCCCTCACTATTATGATGGCCTGTCTTTGCCTGCGCCGCCTTTTGGGAGTTGTCCCATGCTGAATGCCCGCTTAGTCCATGCCCGGCAATCCCTTGGCTGGGTCGTCGCTTGCGCGATCTGTCTGCTTACGTCGCCTAGCCGCGCGGCGGAGGGCGATGCGAAGACGGAAGCGGAGATGAAGGGCTACAAGGAACGGCTGGGCAAGCACCTGGAGTTCGTCCCCATCAAGGGTGGGAAGTTCACCATGGGGTCGCCCAAGGACGAGAAAGGCCGCAAGGAGGATGAGGGGCCGCAGTTTGAGGTGGAGATCGAGCCGTTCTGGATGGGGAAGTTTGAGGTGACGTGGGATGATTTCCGGTTGTTCCGCAACGAGTACGAAACTGACTTGGCGAAGCGGATGATGAGCGTCCCGGCGGATCGCGAGGCCGATGCAGTGTCGATCCCGACGCAGACCTGGGAGCAGGAGTTTCGTCCGATCCTCGACAGGCTCGGCGAAAAAGGCGGCTTCCCCGTCGCCGACCTGTCCCGCCTGAGCGCGATGCAATTCACCAAGTGGCTCAGCAAGAAGACCGGCCGGTTCTACCGCCTGCCGACCGAGGCCGAGTGGGAATATGCGGCCCGGGCGGGAACGAAGAAAGCTTTTTACTGGGGCGACGAGCCGACCGACATCAAGAAGGCCGCCATCTACTTCGACAATTCAGATTGGAACGACCCTTTCAAGGGCTATCCGGCGCCTGGTACCGATCGATATCCCGTCGGCTCCGGCTACCGCAAGGTAGGTGACAGACCCGCTAACCCGTGGGGCCTGCACGACATCTACGGCAACGTTGCCGAGTGGGTCATTGACGGCTACGTCGCCGACCACTACGCGCAATTCGCGGGCAAGACCGTCTCATGGAAGGACGCCATCTGCTGGCCGAAGGACAGCAGCTTCCCGGCGCTCTACCGCGGCGGCGATTTCGCATCGGTGCCCGAGAATTGCAGATCCTCTTCGCGGGAACACAGCAGCATGAAAGACATGCAGCACAAAGACCCGAACGATCCTAAGAGCCCTTGGTGGTACTCCGATGGCTTCCACGTGGGTTTCCGCGTGATCCGTCCGCTGAAAGTGCCCGATGAAAAAGAGCAGGCTCAATTCTGGGATTCGGGGCTGAACCTCAAGGAAGCCAAGGCCGTCTGGCAAACAGATGAAGCCAAGCAAAAGCAATATCGTAAGGTGATCGAGCCGCTGCCGAAGGAATGAGCTCCTGCGCCGCTCGATCTTTGGTGAAGGATTTGCAGACATCCGCCGCCTGGGAACAACCGTCGCGCGAAAGTGTATTGATTCCATAGAAACCGCGCCGCGCCCGTGGCGCTTGAACTTGGAGACCTCTTTCATGCCTCGAAGTCCGATCCACGTCCGATCGCTCGTTGCTCTGCCGCTGCTGGCGGTGCTGTCGATCCCGTCGCTCCCAGCGCTCGCCGCCGATGGCGACGCCAAGACCGCCGCCGAGATGAAGGCCTACAAAGAGACCATCGGCAAGTACCAGGAGTTCGTGCCCATCCCCGCGGGCAAGTTCATGATGGGTTCGCCCAAGGACGAGGCCGGGCGGAAGGACGATGAAGGCCCGCAGTTCGAGGTGAGCGTCGATCCGTTCTGGATGGGTAAGTTCGAGGTGACCTGGGACGACTACCAGCTCTTCCGCGACGAGTACCCGGAGAAAAAGAAGAACAACCAGATCGCCCCGAAGGACAAATACAACGACGCGGTGAGCATCCCGACGCCGCTGTGGGAGCAGGACTCGCAGCCGATCCTCAAGGGCATGGGCCAGTTCGGCGGCTACCCCGTCGCCGATATCTCGCAGTTCGGCGCCAAGCAATACACCAAGTGGCTCAGCAAGAAGACCGGCAGGTTCTACCGACTGCCCACCGAGGCCGAGTGGGAATACGCCGCCCGCGCCGGGACCAAGGACCCTTACTCGTTCGGAGCCGGCAAGTTGGAGGACCACGGCATCTACTTCGATAACAGCGCCTACGAAGACCCCGCCAAGGGCCACCCGCAGACCGGATCGGGCTACCGCGTCGTCGGCTCCAAGAAGGCCAACGCGTTCGGCCTGCACGACATGCATGGCAACGTCGCCGAGTGGGTCATCGACGGTTACGACACCGGTTGGTACACCAAGTTCACCGGCAAGAGTATGAAGTGGAACGAGGTGATCAACTGGCCGACGACGATCTTCCCGACGGTCGCCCGGGGCGGCCACTGGGACGCGCCGCCGGACCAGTGCCGGTCCGCCACGCGCCTTGCTTCGGACAAGAAGTGGCAGCACCGCGACCCGCAGCTCCCCAAGAGCGTGTGGTGGTACACCGATGCCTTCCACGTCGGCTTCCGCGTCGTCCGCCCGCTCGTCGAGCCGAGCGAGGAAGAGAAGCTCAAATACTGGGACGCACACACGGACGACATCAAGGGCGTGCTGGAGCGAAGCGACAAGGAGCTGCGCACGCTGATCGAGAAGAAGTGATCGCGTCACTTTTCAAACGACAACCAAAGCCCAGGCACTCCAGTGCCTGGGTTCTTTTTTAAGAACACCTCCAATCGCTATACTGACGACATCGCTCAACGCGGAAAAGTCGAACATTCCCCGCCGTATTTGCAAGTTTCCATGCGACCAATCCCTTCTCCCGCAACCCGCCGCCTCGCCTGCTTCCTCGGCGTCATCGCTTTCATCGCCCTCGCAACTCCGGCCGCCGCGCAGGAGAAATACAAGGAGACGCGCAGCGGCGCGCAGTACGTCCACTACATTCAGCTCTACGACGCGGCCGGCGTGATGATCGATCCCGCCTCGCCCACCGCCCGGCCCTACTCGCCGATGCAGACGTGCAAGAAGTGTCACGATTACAAGGCGATCTCGCACGGGTTCCACTTCAACGCCGCCGAAAAGCTCGCCAAGGACGGAAACGACCGCGCGGGCGAGCCGTGGATCTTCACCGACCCGCGCAGCGGCACGCAGCTCCCGCTCTCGCTGCGCGAACGCGCCGGCCCGGGCCTGTTCAAGGCGAAGGACGCGGGGCTGACGCGGTTCAAGTTCCTCACCGAGTTCGGGCGCCATCTACCCGGTGGTGGGATCGGGGAGAGCGATCACGCGAAGCCGCAAGCAAGCGGCGAGAGCGAAGAGCCGGATGCCAAGCGATTCAAAATTTCCGGGGGGCTCGAGATCGACTGCATGATCTGCCACTCCAACTCGCGCGAGTATAGCCACGAGCGATGGATCAAGCAGATCGCCGAGCAGAACTTCGCGTGGGCGCCGACCTACGCGCTGGGCATTGGGAAGGTCAAAGGCTCGGCCAAGAGCGTGCCCGATGACTTCGATCCCGCCAAGCCGCCCGCCGAAGGGAGCGCCGCCGCCAAGCTGCCCGAGACGCACTACGACGTGACGCGCTTCGATGAAGAGAAGAACATCTTCTTCGACATCATCCGCAAGCCCACGAACAACGCCTGCAACCAGTGCCACACCGCCCGCCCCGTCGGCGACCACATCACGCCCAAATGGACGCACGATGAAGATGTGCACGTGAAGGCCGGCATCGGCTGCGTTGACTGCCACCGCAACGACATCGGCCACCACGCCGTGCGCGGCTTCCTCGGCGAGAAACACCCGACTGGCCAGAGCGTCAGCACGCTCTCCTGCCGCGGCTGCCATCTCGACGCGGGCGAGGCAGCGGCGGATCACAACGAGTTGGGCGGCCGGCTCGGTGCGCCCAAGCCGCTGCACAAGGGCATCCCGCCTGTGCACTTCGAGAAGATGTCGTGCACGTCCTGCCACAGCGGGCCGCTGCCGGGCGACAAGCCGGGCGCGGTGCAGACGTCGATGGCTCACGTGTTCGGCCTGCCGACACAGACCCGCGAGGACAGCGACCTCCCCGCGATCGTGCAGCCGGTGTTCCTCAAGGTCCCGTCCCTCGACGGATCGCCCGACAAACTCACGCCACACCGCGTCGTCTGGCCGGCGTATTGGGCGTGGATGGAGGCTGCGGGAACTCCCGGGAGCAAACTCACGCCGATGGACCCCACCGAGGTCTACAGCAAGACGCTGCGGCGTGTGCTCCGCATCCGCAGCGACTTCCGTGCCGAAGCGGCCAAGGTGACGCTGACCGACGACGAGAAAAAGAAGCTGCTGGGCGACGCGGCGGGCAAGCCGGATGCGGAGTTGACGGCCGAGCAGCAGACCAAGCTCGCGGACCTGACCAAACAGAAAGCAGCCGAGGCGTTCAACGGCAACCTCGTGAAGGTGCTGACCGAACTGGCGAAGACGGCACCCAACGAGAAGTCGCAGCCGGTGTACGTGGCGAACGGCAAGGTATTTTCGCTCGACACGCGCGGCGGCGGCACCATCGTCAGCGTCGAACACGCGGGCGCGGAGCCTTACAAGTGGCCGCTCGCCCACAACGTCCGCCCGGCCCGGCAGTCGCTGGGCGTCATCGGCTGCACCGAGTGCCACGCAAAGGGCTCGCCGATTTTCTACAGCACGGTCACGCCGGTCGGTCCCGCCGCGGACGCAGCGCCCATCAGTAAGGCGACGCACGAACTGAACAAGGAAGACGCGAAACTGCTCGCCGCCTGGGAGCAGAGCTTCGGCGGCCGGCCGATGTTCAAATGGCTTGGCTTCGTCTCGATTGGCGCGGTGGCGCTGATCGTTCTGCTGTTCGCGCTGCTCGGATTGAACGGGCTATTAAAAATGCTGACGCGCCGCGGATGAAAAGCTTAGCGTTTGAAGTCGAATGATGACCACCCTCGCCAACCTGTTCCGCAACATCGGTGACTCCCCCGCCGCCGCGTATTCCAACGTCGTTGTCGCCGCCCTTATCGCCACGGCCGGCCTCATCTTCGTCCACCTCTTCATCTCCCTGTCGCGCGGCGTGCGCACCGATCGTCCGCGCTGGAGAATCCTCACCAAGCTGATCTACCTTGGCGCGGTCGCCTCCGTCCTCATCCTCGGCGGCACCTCGTTCTACTCCGTCCTCTCCCACGGCGCGATGCACGGCTGGTTCCTCTTCCTGCATCTCATCGGCGCCGGCGCGTTCGTCGTGTGCCTCTTCCTGATCGCCGTGATGTGGGCGATGCCGATGCGCCTCTGCACCGGCCGGTGCGCGACACCAACACAGACCAACGCACTCAACGATGATGTCGATTCCCCACCGCCCGCGGCCCGTTTTCACTGCCTGACCAAGCTCGCCTTCTGGCTCATCCTCTTGAGCGGCGTCGCCACCGCCGGCACGATGCTCATCAGCATGCTGCCGCTCCTGGGCACCGACGCGATGAACCAGATGATCACCGTCCACCGCTACGCCGGGCTGGTGCTGGTGGTGGCGATGCTGGTGCATCTCTACACGGTGGTGCTGGCGCGGATGGGGCGGATCTGAGTGGTGCGGCTTAATCCGCGACGATTTCGCTGCAATCTCCGATAAGCACGAATTGCAGTCCATTCCTATACGCCGAAGGCGTTAAACAGCGCAGCCCAGGGTCGCCCGCTCGGGGGCGCACCCTGGGCTGCGCTGTTTAACGCCTTCGGCGTGAGCGAATTTGCGGTCGATATCCACGGGTGCGAGAATCGGAAAAACCATGGACCCAAAGCCATATCCATTTGAAGCCCGATTCATCCCGATTCATCAGGATGAGAAAGCGATCGATGCCACGGTTGGTACACTGATTACCCCCCAGCCGGCGCGTAGCCTGACACTCCGGCGACGCAATCCACTCCCGAAGTCCACTCCACGGAGACACCCATCATGAATGAGAAGACCAACGGTTCCACCCCCGGAAGTTCCGCATGTTCCGGCGCCAGCCGGCGTGACTTCATGAAGACCACCGCGGTGCTTTCGACCGCGGCCATCGCCGCCAACCTCGGCATCGCCAGCAAGGCTTTCGCCGCCGGCAGCCTTTCCAGCACAGTGGGATCCGAAGCTTGGAATTCACGTGACTTGAAGTCGCGG
>JADMIO011200073.1_pt1 | contig 120070 bp, 103 predicted proteins | sample 8958161 | NCBI WGS metagenome assembly JADMIO01 (sample SAMN16585339, study PRJNA669376) | soil metagenome | isolation source: Crop rotation soil | place: USA: Cullars Rotation, Alabama | collected 2011 | reverse complement strand
GCGACAACTTGTCCACGTGGAATTCTAAGCTTAGGATCCCAATGTGCTGGAAAGGAAAGTGCCTCATTGAAACGTCGACACGTCGACACGTCGAAACGTCGAAAAGTCGATTGTTCGAGATTTGTGAATCCATTCCTGGTTCCATTTGAAAGTGAACATGAAGACACTTCGATTTGTTTTCGCGCCTATTGATCTTTCCTGTCAACATATCGACCTGTCATTATGTCGCCGTGTAATCGTCACAGCTGCCCTTACCGTTTCGCCATGTGTCCATGTCGACTTGTCGACGTTTCGACTTGTCGACATTTCGCCGTTTCGACGTTTCCACGTTTCCACGTTTCCACGTTTCCACGCAAATCGGCCTTTGCACTTCTTTACTGATTTTGCCAATGCGAATGACGATTGTTGAGAGATATACTCGAAGGGTAGAGGCATGAAGGATGTAGGCACGAAGGCACGAAGGCGCCGAGACAAAGAGACGCGAACGATGCGTCGAAAGATTAAATCCCTTGATCCCTTGATCCCTTGATGCCTTGATGCCTTGATGCCTTGATCCCTAAACCTTCTCCACGGACTTCCCATTTCCAACGCAACCGTCAATCCTATTCGAGTGTTGATCATCGATGATGATGTTGAGCTTTGCGAATTGCTCATTGATTATCTTACTTCCGCGGGAATTGAAGTTGATGCGGTGAATGAATCAGATGAAGGCGTCCGCAAAGCCCTTTCGGGAAAATATGCGGCAGCCGTGCTTGATGTGATGTTGCCCGGCATTGATGGTTTTGAAGTGCTGCGGCGAATTCGCGGCAAGTCCAATCTGCCCGTGCTGATGTTGACGGCGCGTGGCGAAGAAGTTGATCGCATCGTCGGGCTGGAAATCGGCGCTGATGATTACCTGCCCAAGCCATTTAACCCGCGCGAACTGGTCGCTCGCCTTCGCGCCATCCTGCGAAGAACGCAATCCACTTCCACGATGTTTGCTTCCGCGCGCGATCGGCGTATTTCTGCCGGCGATATCCAGCTCGATCCGGGCGCTCGAACTGCCGAGTGCGCCAGCCAAGCCATCGAACTCACCAGCGCGGAATTCGATCTTCTTGAGGCGCTGATGCGCTCAGCTGGACATGTCGTTTCACGCGATGAACTTTCCCAAACAGTTTTTGGCCGCAAACTCTTTCCGGAAGATCGCAGTATCGACGTTCACATTTCCAACCTGCGACGCAAACTCGCCAGGCAATGTGGTGGTGGCGAACGCATCAAGACCTTGCGCGGCTCTGGTTACATCTTCGCGCTCAGTTCGCCAACAAACGGCGCCGTCGCCAATGCCCAGCACAGTCAGTCGGCCGAAACATGATCGTTCGCAGCCTCTTCATCAAAATCTTTCTGTGGTTCTGGCTGTCGATCACCATCATCATCGGGGCGCTCGCGCTGGTGATCTGGCTCTATCCATATAACACCGCGCCCATCACTGGATTTCCTGAAAACCTTCACGAACTGCAGGTGCGCGGCGCGCTGGCCGTGTATGAATCGCAGGGAATTAATGCCTTCAAGCAACATCGCCAGCGCCTGGAATCCGCGAGCCATTTCAAAACATATTTCGTCGATGAACAAGACAACGAACTCACGGGCGAAACGGTTCCCGCTGAACTGCTTCAATTCGCAAAGCAAAATGAAGAGCAGCTCAAACGTGGCGAGCATGTCAAATCAAGTGCGCCGCCGCGCTTGATCATTCCCATGACTTGCGCTTCAGGTCATTTCATTCGCGCACTGGTTGAGCCGGATCGTCCTTTTCTTGGGCTGGGTTCGCTGTCGACAACGAACAATGATGATCACAGGCCGCCGCACGATTTGGATCACCAAGGTCATCGTGAACCTGATGAAGATCATCACGATTCAATCAACCGCACAAACGATTCGCAGAGTCCGCCAGACACCACAGCGCCTTCGGCGACATCGCGCCCGCAGCGTGGCCCCGGTCATCCGCATGGCCCACCACCTGAAGCAATTGCTGAATATCAGCTTCTCGTGCCCGGCCACGCGTTATGGATTCGCCTGTCCGCCATGGTGCTTGCGGCCGGACTTGGTTGCTATGCCTTGGCACGCTACCTCACTTCGCCCGTGCGACGCTTGCAACATACCGCCAGGCAGCTTGCTTCAGGCGATCTCACTGCACGCGTGGGTAGCAAACTCGCTTCGCGTCATGATGAAATTGGCGAACTTGGCCGCGACTTCGATCGCATGGCCGGCCAGGTTGAAACCTTGCTCACCACGCACCAGCGCTTGCTTCGCGATGTTTCGCATGAACTTCGCTCACCACTTGCACGCTTGAATGTCGCACTGGAACTCGCTTCGCGTGATGCAGGCCCGCAAGCCGCGCCAAACCTTGGCCGTGTCCGCCGCGAAGCGGAGCGATTGAATGAATTGATTGGCCAGTTGCTCATGTTGGCCCGATTGGATGGCAGTGCAACGCAATCGGCGATTGCCCAGACAAAGATCAATCTGCAGGAATTAATTCATGAAGTCGCTTCCGACGCAGAATTTGAGGCCGCAGCGCTCGATCGTCACGTTCGCCTCACGCATGTTGAAGCTTGCTCCACGATGGGCTCACCAGAACTCCTGCGCAGTGCGCTTGAAAATGTCATGCGCAATGCTGTGCATTACACCAAGCTTGGAAGCGAAGTTGAAGTCGCACTGCATTATCAAGCGACAGATCATGGCGAGCCTGCTTCTGCATTGATCGAAATCCGCGATCATGGCCCGGGCGTGCCGGAAGAATCGCTTTCGCAAATCTTTCAGCCGTTCTATCGCGTCTCCGATGCACGCGACCGCAAGTCAGGCGGCGTTGGGCTGGGATTGGCAATCACCGAACGCGCGATAAACTTTCACGGCGGAACCATCCAGGCCAGCAACGCACCCAAGGGCGGATTGATCGTCCGCATCACCCTGCCTTGCGTTAAATGAAACGTCGACACGTCGAAATGTCGAACCGTCGACACGTCGAAATGTCGACGTGACGGATAGAAACTGTTGGATTGTCAAAAATGCTCCAGTCCACCTTTTCACGAACAGGTGGACTGAAGCGGCGTTCACGGTTTGAATTCTCGATTGGAACAATCTCGAGAATTTCATTTGCCGATTATGGGCACGCGCCCCAGCCGTTGATCACAGCCAGAAGGTCATCGACATTGACTACGCCGTTGCCGCCAAAGGGCGCGACATCTGCGGGACACGCTGGGCAATTGCCCCATGAGTTGACAACCGCAAGCAGGTCATCAACGTTCACCACGTCATTGCCATCAACATCGCCGGGGCAAGTGGCGCAGATGGTGATGGCGAGCGTTGTCGATGAACTTGTTTCGCCGCCGCATGGGCTGCTCATCACGCAGTTGTATTGACCTTGATCATGACGCTCTGCGTTGGTGATTGTCAGCGTGTCGGTGTTGACGCCTGAATATGTGGATCCGTGACCAGTCGCACCGTTGGCGAGCGGTGTCGTGCCCTTTCGCCACTGATAGGTCACACCATTGAAGTTGATCGCGGCTTTGATTCCAATCGTGACAGGTTGACCGCAATGCGATGTGACACTGAACGGCGGTTGCTGCGCAATCCAAGGCTGGCCAAGCAGCGAATATCGCGTCCAACCATTGCCGGGACTTGGCGAAGAACTCAGTCCTGCGATGCCACCATCTCCACCGCTATCACCCCCACCATCACCGCCAGCAAGTCCAATCACCAGTTGATAACCGACCTGCAATTCATTGTGAAAGGAACCAAGTGCGGCGGGTGAATCGTTGGTGCCGCCTCCCAAAGGCAGGAAACCAGAGAAGATGCTCCATCGCGCAACGCGATTGGCGTTCACTCCGCCTGCAACGCTGAACGGGCCAGCCATGTAGAGATTGGTTCCATCTGATTTCAGAGCGAGAATGGGTCCGTTGGTGTTGCCTGCTGCAAGATTGATATAGTTCGTGCCGTTGTATCTGGCGATGTTGGGCCAGCCGTTCAACCCTGGATAAGAGCCACCAATGATGAGTTCATTGTTGTGAACTTCCAGAGCGTAAACGCTGCCGTTAAAGAAGCCGCCAACGTTCGACCAGGCAGTTCCATTCCATCGCGCCAGGCCGCCAGTGGAAACGCCGCCCGCCGTGGTGAAGTCGCCGCCTGCATACAGGAATCCGTTGAAGACTTTCAGCGCATGCACCACTCCGTTCATGCCCGTTCCAACGGCAACCCAGTTCGTGCCATTGAATTGCGCGATGAAGTTGACCGGTGTTGCACCTGAAGCTGTGAAATCGCCTGCTGCATACAGCACATTGTTGAATCGCTCAACTGCTTCAACCGTGGTGTTGAAGCCTGATCCTAAAGTTGACCATGTGGGAATGGTGAACGCACCTTCATTCCAAAGCGCGATTCGGTTCGCAGTCATGCCGCCTGCAACTGTGAAATCACCTGCAACCATCATGTGGTTTGTTATGTTCACGCCAATGCCTGTGGCATAGGTGTGCAGCGCGCGAACGCCGCCGTTTGTTCCGCTCGTCAAGGGAAACATGGTTGCGCCGTTCCACGAGAGAATGTTGTTTGCCGCCAAAGTATTTCCCGTGGTTTGATTGAAGAGTCCACCGGCAAAGATTCTGCCCGCCATGGTTTCATAGGCGAACACCTGCGGATATTCCGGGTACAAGCCTTGCCAGCTCGCTGTATCCCACTGCGCAATGTTGTTCGCCTGGTTTTGCGATGGACCAACGGAAACGAATGAGCCGCCCGCGACGAGTTGCTGAATGTTGACTGTCAAGGTGAAGACAGTTGCGGACCCGCCTTGCGTGCCCCCGCCAAGGACCGACCATGAAGATCCATTGTACGACAACACACCACCGGAGATATCGCATCCGGCAACGAGTTGACCATTGAATGGTTGAAAGGCGTAGACCGCGCTGCCGCCGATGCCGCCGCCTAGCGTGGCCCAGGTATTTGCAGCAGTCCATCTCGCAACATGCGTCGCAGCGAGCGCTCCATTGACTTGCGAGAACGAGCCACCAACCACAAGGTCGCCATTGAATTCATTCAACGCATTGACGTAGTTGTTCGTGCCAGCCAACAGTGTTGAAAACGAAGCGCCGTTGAATGCAACGATGTTATTCACAGTGGTGAAGTTGGCAGTGCTGAATAACCCACCGATATAGAGCAGGCTGTTGTGAACGCGCAGCGCGCGAACTTCATCATCAACAGGATTGGGGCTGAACACGCCGCTGGCCGAACCGTTGAGTGTGCTCCAGGCAGAACCGTTCCATTTCGCGATGTTGTTCACGCTCACAGCGCCAGCTTGGCCGAATTTTCCGCCAACATACAATTCGCCATTGAAAATCTGCATCGCTTTGCAACTGACGTTGAGCGACCCGACCAATCCTGTGCTGAGCGTATTCCAGGTCGTTCCGTTCCATCGCGCGATGCGGCTGGCCGCCGAACCGTTCACTGCGGTGAATGTGCCGCCTGCGTACAGTTCGTTGTTGAACACTGAAAGCGCAAATACCGAGCCGTTTGTTCCGGTTCCCAGCGCACGCCACGAAGCGCCATCCCATGCCGCAATGTTGTTGACGGGCACGCCGCCTGCTTGCGTGAAGCTGCCTCCGATGACCAGCAGTTGCGAACCGTTTGGTGGCGTGTAAATCGCCGACGCCAGCACCACGCCATTGGTTCCAATGATGGATTGATTCGTCATCGGCCCAGCCCGCCAACCATCACACGTGCCGGCATTGGCAGAAACCGATATCGCCGCAACTGCGGCACAGGCTGCCCATTTCCAAATAGATCTCATCTGAACCTCCATTGTCGTGAACACCGCGGGCAGACTTCCCATCAAGCCAATGAATCAATTGCTCAATGCGAATTGATCCACCGCGCGACAGCAAACAACCATCGCCCGTCCACAATCACACGCGAAATTCATTGACGAACGCATCATGCAATTCAAAAGTTTTTCTTTGTAAACTCCAAGTACACTTTTGGCATGAGCAAGACAAACGAACTGCCCGGGCATGTGCCGGCCACACGCAAATTGATTTCTTGGGTAGTCCTGCTCGTGGTCTTGGTGTCAACGGTCATCGCGCTGCGCATAGAAGGCCGCCGCTGGTGGTGCGAATGCGGTCAAGTGCGCATCTGGATCAATCAGGTTTTTTCCAGTCACTGTTCGCAGCATTTGTTTGACCCCTACAGCCTGACGCACCTTTCCCATGGCTTGATCTTTTTCGCATTGCTTGCCTGGCTGTCGCCGCGTTTGTCGTTGCGATGGCGATTCTGCATTGCAGTTTCGATTGCAGCGGGATGGGAAGTGCTTGAGAATTCGCCGCTCATCATCAATCGCTATCGCACAGCGACAATGTCATATGACTATCTCGGTGACAGCGTGGTGAATTCGCTGGGCGACATTCTTTCCTGCGCCATCGGATTTGCAATGGCGCGCTGGTTGAGGTTCTGGGGTTCGCTGGCGCTGTTCATCATTCTTGAAGTGGTCTTGCTATTCATGATCCGCGACAATCTGACTTTGAACATCATCATGCTTATCAAGCCAGTTGAAGCGATCAAAACATGGCAGGCGGCGGGGCAGCCATAGACCAAAAGCCATTTCCTTACGCTGTGACTGCCTTCGATAGGCCGTTTCAGAGCAAAAAACGCGGCTTTTTGGCAATTTGAAAAAAATTTCTTCACCCCGCGCGCCGCAACCTTCTGGGTTTGCCTTTCTTTGGGTGAAGTGTGCGACATCTGCACCTCATGAAAAAACTCAAATCTCCTCAAAGAGAAGGAATACAACAATGAATACTCGCAACCTTATCGTGACCCTGACCGCATCGCTCCTGACTTTTACAACCCTTGCTTATGCTCAGACCGGAAACCGCAAAGAAACCAAGCCTGAAGCCAACACCACAAGCGAAGTTGCCAAGGATGATTCGACCAGCGTCCCCAATGTCCAAGCCGCGGGCGCCAATGTCGAAACGGAGCAAAACGGCGACAAGCCTAACCCGCAGCTCCCAGGCCCAAGCCAAGAATGGACCAAGATTGCCAAGTTCAGCACCCAGGAATTCTCACTCTTCATCGATCACTGGACAATCTTGACCCTTCAAACCGCGTTGGACTATCCAGTTGATGTGTATATCTTCTCGAACGACGGTGAATTGCTCGAAAGCTTTGATGCCACCGGCTGCGGCGCCTTCCTGATGCTCGATGAACCTCAAATGGTGCACATCATGGTCGTGAATGCTTACCGCGAAAACAATGCTTACCTGCTCAACGTGTACTAAATCACACCGCATTGGATCGGATCAAAATCCAAAAGAAAAAAGTCCGAAGGCGAAAGCCTTCGGACTTCGTTTTTGTTGGCAATGACTTCAACTGCTTGATGCTCGGCTCGATTCTCAACCTGAGCTCATTCTGCAATTTCGCAGCGATAAACGCGGTTTTGATCATCTGGAAAAATATCTGATCAACGCGCGCCGCAAACTCCTGGCTTTGCCCTTCTTTAGGTGAAGTGTGCGACAAACGCACTTCATGAAAAGAACTCAAATCTCCGCAAAGAGAAGGAATATAACAATGAACGCTCGCAACCTTATCGTGACCCTGACCGCTTCTTTCCTGACACTTACCTTGAGCAACCTGACCAACGCGGCAACGAACGCATCCAAGACCGCCAAGATCGACATCAACACGACCGCATCAGATGCCAAGCCAGAAACCGCGCCAGAAACGAAACCAGAAACCAAACCAGAAGCCAAACCTCAAACCAATGCCAAGCTCCAGCCAGTTGAGGACGGGTCACTGCCAGAGTTTCCCAGCAATGATTGGACCAAGATTGAAGCTTTCGCGACCGACACGTTCGTTCAGTACATCGATCACTGGACAATCCTCAGCCTTCAGACCGCTTCGGAAGCCCCAATGGACGTGTACGTTCTCGATGCTGATGGCAACCTGATGGAAAGCTTCGATTCAACCGGCTGCGGCGCGTTCCTTCAACTTGATAGACCACAATGGGTGTACATTATGGTGGTGAACCCATATCGCGACGCAAATGAATACCTCTTGAACGTGTACTAAATCATCTCCCCCAGCTTGTTGCAACGGATGGGATTAAGAAATGAAAAGTCCGAAGGCGAACGCCTTCGGACTTTGTTTTTGAACTCGCGGATGTTCTGTCGGCGGTGATGCCGTCAGCGATCACTTTCACGATTCGTCAACATCCGTTCTGGAAATGTTTAAAGAAGAAAAAGAAATCTAGATAAGTCACCTGGCCATCGGGCATGCCCAGGCCTGAACCATCATCCAAATCCGCGCACGGCATGGCTTGCAGGAAAATCTGCTGGTAATAAATCAGATCTGCTGAATTGACTTGGCCATCGGAATTGCCAGTTCCGGAGCCATCATCAAAATCCGCCGTGCATTCGCCATGACATACGCCCGAAGGAGGATGATTTGCTGCAAAGAACATGTTGTTCTGCAGACCCGTGACTTCGGTGTTTCGCTCCAAAATGTCTGAAAGATGAGTTGACTGCATCATGGCCAATTCCTGCTGCGAAAAACCATTGCGCTGGTACCAGAAGCGATCGCCATCGCGCAAACGAACGAATTGATCAATCAAGATCGCCATGTGCGTCTGACCCACGCTGGAATGAGGCAAATGATCCTCGGCAAGCATGCCCACCCACGGGTCGATATCATCGATGCTTCCGTACAACTCTTGTAACTTCTGCGCCACTTGCGAATTTGAAGTGATTTGCGAAAAACTCGCGACGCGTGGCAGACCAAAATCCTCGCGCACCGTGTTGTAATCACCCAAGCCGTGATCGCGGCCGCGCTGAATATTCAGCGAACCAAGATCCAAGCCACCGGCGCCTGGCGGTCCGAACAAAAAGTTGCGAAGCGGATCAACAATTTGCGTGTCGATGCGCTGTTCGACCGCTGCGGCAAAATAACGAATGATCGGATTCACGCCCCCAGCATCAGGAATGGCATTGGGGTTGAAGAACCCGTCTGCAAGAAGAATCTGGCCAACTTCCTGAAAATGATCATCCAGCAATTCGATGTCAGGTCCAACCATCGAATGTCCGATACGGTACGCGGCCGTTGCAAATGCATTACTTAAACCGGGATTCACATTGGCTTTGTACCCGCTGTAAGGCGGAAGATCGCGGCCGAGCAGCGAAGGCAGAAACTCGCGATACACAATCACCTGCATTTCCGCGCCCACCCATCGCCTGGCTTCCTGGTACAACTTTTCATCGCTCCAGTTTGGATGCGCGGCATGAAGTCGATCAGCCTGCCAATTATGTTCGCGCAAGAACGCAACATGAAAAGCCGTAAGTCCGGGTTGTTCATTGGCGCGCACGTCGCCTGCTACATACAAACTAGTCGCAGGCAAGCCCAGTGGGTTGTCATTGGGCAGGGTGCCATCGTTGAGTGGTAGCATGTCGCCATAGGTTTCTGCGGCCGTTTTCAAATGCCCTCCGTGATTTGTTCGCAGCCACGCAGCTCGCGTTGCATCTGAGCCATAGACCTGCGAGGCATCGACATAAGCGGTCACCAGATTGATTTGCTGCCTGGCGTTGTTGGTTCCGGTGTTTCGATCGAAACCCGACCGCTTCATGGGAATGACCTGCGATCCGGTGTTGTTGGGATCAAACCATGGATCGCCGGAAGGAACTGAGATGTTGAACGATTCCGTTGCACCTCCCAGCGCCAACCCGATATCGTGGTCAAGGAACTGGCCGAATTCATAATTGCACGTTGAAAGATTTCGTTCATCTTCAGTTTCGATATCACCCTGCGCGCTGAGCGCATTGCTGATTGCACGAGCGCTTGGCCTGGAAGCGCCTGCAGGCGTGGAAAGGCCATCGCCATAATGAGCGCCGCTCGCTTCACGCCGATATCGCGAACCCGCGCTTCCCCATGATGGATGACTCAGATTGTTGTTGCGGCCATCAATTGAACGATATTGACTTCCTGCAAAATCGCTTCGCGGCGAGTCAGCCCGCGCAATCACCGATGAAGCAAGCATCGCCACCGCGCTGACGGGAAGAATTGCAACGCAAGTGGTTCGCAAGAATGACTTTGTATTGAAAAACAATCGCTCAAGACCAACTGAATTCCCGTCATTTCCATCGGGCACGACACCTCCTCGCCTCTGAATCAAACCGTCCTGCGGACTGCGCCGATAGCACAGCCGGCCCGCACGTCTTGGTGCTAAAGCCATGAACCTCCTCCTTTTTTTGTCTGCGCTCCAGGGGCGATGCCCTTGAGCTATTTCAAGTGGGCGTCCTTTCTGAACGTGCCTCGAAATGGAAGTAAACTCGCACAGGCGCGAGCGCTGCTTCATGGAAATACGCAATCATCGATCGAGAGATGCAACCAATTTGTAAAGGCATCATTTCAAAGGTGTCGTACAATTCACGATCGGCAAGTAGTTTTTTGTAAAGGACACACGATGCATCGCGCTCGAACCTTCTTGCAACGATGGTCAATTTTGATGGTTGCGTCAGCCGCTGTGCCGGCGATCACGTGCGGCGCACTCGCGCAAGCTGGCCAGACTTCGCCCGCGAGTCAACCGGGTGATCCGACTCTTCAAGAGCGCTTAATGAGAATCTCTGATCAACTTGAAAAACAGCGTTTGAGCTTTCATATCCCTGGAATGGCGATCGCCATTGTGAAGGATGACCAGGTGATACTCTCGCGTGGATTTGGCAAGCGCGATCTGGACAACGACATGCCCGCAACCGACGACACGCTCTTCGCCATCGGTTCTACGACCAAGGCCTTCACCGCCACGTTGATTGGAATGTTGATTGATGAAGGCAAAATGCATTGGGACGATAAAGTTCGAACGTATCTGCCTGAATTCCATTTGAAAGATCCCACCGCGAATGAGCAGATCACGATTCGCGATTTGCTGTGTCATCGCAGCGGCCTGGCGCGAACCGATCTGCTTTGGTTTACAGGGAAAGTCAGCCGCGATGAAATACTGCAAACCATCGCCAACGCTGAACTCTTTTCGCCATTTCGTGAAAAGTTCAATTACAACAACGTGATGGTCATGGCCGCCGGTCAAGCCGCAGCCCAAGCGGCGGGAAACAACGCCACTTGGGAAGAACTGATTGCCCAGCGCATTTTCAAACCTCTGGAAATGAACTCGTCGAATATGACTTTTGAACAAGCGCAGGCGAATCCGATGCTTTCCAAAGGTTACCTGTGGGATGAAGATGAATCGAAATACAAATTGCTCCCGATGCGGAATTTAGTGTCAATCGCGCCCGCTGGGGCCATTAATTCCAATGTGAAAGACATGTCGCAATGGCTGCGATTCCTGGTGGGAAAAGGCGTGTACAACAAAAAGCGGCTTGTGAGTGAAGATCGCCTGAACGAAACATGGACCAAGCAAATTGATATGACTGCCGGTGTTGGATATGGCCTGTGTTGGATGTTGCGGCAATGGAACAATCATCGTGTGATAGAACACGGCGGCAACATCGATGGCTTCGCAGCAGAAGTCGCGCTGCTGCCTGATGATCACGTGGGCTTCGTGCTGCTGACGAATGTCAGCGCGTCGCCTTTACAATCGCTATCGATTCAGACCGTTTTCGATGGCTTGCTTGGAAAATGGTCGCCCGATCTGCCATCGATTGATGCCGCAGAGGTTCAACCGTACTTAGGCAAGTTTTATCTGGACGTGTTGAAGGCGAATGTCACGGTGCTTATTCAAGATGGCCGCCTTGCGGTTGATGTGCCCGGCCAAATGGTATTTGCACTCAAACCACCAGATGACGAAGGCAAGTGGTTTTTCGACTTTCCTCAGCCGATTGCTGTTTCATTCGAGAAGGACGAGCACAATCAAGTGCATGTAATGAAGCTGTATCAAAGCGGCTTGACGTTTGAACTCCCGCGCGAAGGGTACACGCCTCCGGTTGAAGTTCATGCGCAGGAAGTGCAAAAGTATCTGGGGGTGTATCACTTTGAGGCTGGGCGGCGAAATGAAGATTGGACCGTGCAAATTCACAACGGAAGGCTCGCGATCGATGTGCCCAAGCAACTGGTCTATGACTTGAAAGGACCAGACGACAAAGGCATCTGGACTTTTCGCGCCTCGGATTCAATGTCGCTGAAATTCAATTCTGATGACTCCGGCGCTGTCACTGGCATGACGTTTTATCAAAATGGCGTCGCGACGAATCTGCCACGGATGCATGATGCAGTTGTAGCCCACCTGCCAAGCGTTCAAGAAATTCTCGCGTTGCATTCCAAAGCCTACGGATCAGATCAACTTGCCTCGCTCCGCAGCGTTCGACTTTCAGGACCTATCAAATTGCTCAGCCAGGGAATCACCGGCGTCATGACTGTCACGGCCACGGATTCAAAGCACTTTCTGCAAACACTCGATCTGGGAAAGTTCGGCTACATCAACGCGGCGATCAATGGAGATTCGGGGTGGAATGACTCGACTTTCAAACCATACGAAGAATTGCACGGTCAATCGCTCAATCAGCTTCAATTGCAGAATCTGTTCACGCTTGTTTCAAACTGGCCTGACCTTTTTCACGATATTTCAGTCAATAAGTCCGAGTCTTACAACGGCCACGACGATTGGTCTGTGCTGCTGACATTTGACGACGATGTGCGCTGCACCATGCTTGTTGATGCCCAGACCGGACTTGTCGATAAACAGACTTTCAACATGACTGCCAAAGGCCTTGGCGATTTCACCACTTCAGTTTCGTTCGGCGACTATCGCGATGTCAACGGCGTGAAGCTGCCATTTCATCTTGAAACAGAAAACGACATCATCGGAAAGTCAGATATTCATTTCGACAAGGTTGAAACCAATTTCGATTTGCCTGCCACGTTCTTTGAACATGACATTCAACCGCCTCACAAAACCCGTTGATTCGATCAATCGCATCGATTGGTTAATCTTCGCGGGCATTTTCATCGTCGCGCTTACATCGCGGTTGACATTCTTATCCTGTTCGTCAGACAAGAGCTGGCCGCATTCGGTTTATTACGAAGGAGATGCTCCGGAATGGGTGCAGTATGCCGCCGCGCTGAACGATGGGAAAGCAGCGCAGTTTGAATTTGGATTGCCCATGCGAGCCCCGGCAACCGCGTATCTGCTGCACTTGACGCATTGGCTGGCTGGTGATTCGTCTGACGTCTATCTTCACTATAAAGAAATATGGTGCTTCATTTCTGCGCTGACGTGCGCGCTTGCATATGTTGCATTCCGCCAACAATTCCCGCGAAGTGTTTCATTGCTTGCTGCGGGTTTGTGCGTGTTCTCATTTGCGTTTGATGTCGTTGCCACCTCGCTGAACAGCGAGCCGTTGTACACATTTATCTTGATGCTGATTGTCATTTCATGGCAACATCTGATGCGCAAACCGATCCTGTTGATGGCCATGGCGACCGGAGCGCTGCACGGACTGGCGACGCTTATTCGGCCTGAACACACGCTGCTGTTGCTTGTTCTCCTGGTCTGGGGAGTCTGGGTCTTCTGGCGCCGGCATCAGATTTCCTGGACGCGAACTCTTATGCTTACCGGCGCCGTTGGCGTAACTTCACTGGTTGTCTGCCTGCCTTGGAGCATTTCCAAATCAATAGCCATTCACCGATTCAACACCGTGACAACTGAAGCGCCTCATTTCGAACGATCACAGGTTCCGTGGACGCTTGAAGCGCAAGCTCGCATCAACACACTTCCGGCCTTTGCGCGCAACAGTAATTTCATGTTTATTGATGCAGTGATGGCCGCGAACCATAAGCAGCCGGTCACGCCAAACGACGTGGACCAATTCTTTCTCGATCAATTCAGGTACATTCCCGAGCCGCTACCAGATCGAGTGCTGGTCACGTTGAAAGGACCATTTGATTTCGCGCTTGCAAATCATCCCAAGACGCAAGGTGAATTTTCAAAAGCAGCCATGATCGGACCTATGGATCACACAGATCCTGCGCTGATGATCGCAAGACCGGATCACTTGCGATTGATCAATCATGGTTATGCAATTGGATGGAGTTTCATTACCCAGGATTTTTCAACCTGGCTGCGAAACGTTGGCGCCAAGCTCGCACATTATTCTGACGGCATAACCCTGGGTTTCACATCTTGGAATTTTCCGCTTGGACACCAAGGCGTGCGAAGACCTATCGACGCCATTTCCGCAGCGTCATTTCATGCGATGGTTTGGAAATTTCTCATTCTCGCAATGCTGGCAGCCGGAATAATTTCCGCTGTTTCGCGAAAAATGGGCGCGATATGGTTTTTGATCATCGCCTACAAAATCATCATTGCGATCTTCTTCTATGGATATGCCAGGCAGGCCATTTCAATCCTTCCTGCGTTTTATCTTTTCATTGCGCTGAGCATCGATGAGATTGCTCGACATCTGCCGCCAATGCGCTGGATTGGAACGCGCACCGCGATAACAACCCTGGTAATTATTCTTGGGGTGGATCTTTTGGGATCGCTGCGCTCACCGCGAATGATTCCACCCGATATGCGCCTTACATGGTCAACGCCGGAATTAGGTATCGGCGCGTTCCGGTCTTTTCATACGCTTGAACTGATGCCTGTTTCTAAGGCTGACGCGCCGAACCTCCCGGCGAAGGCAACACCGTAAGCGTCTTCGTGATCTTCTTTTTCCCGTACGTTATCGTGGCCTTGTATTCACCTGCAGGAACAAATTGCGTGTTGTCAGGCTCTTCAGCAGGAACAGGCAAGCGATCGAATTCTTCGGGTTGCAAATCCCACACGACGCGATTGAAACCAGGCTTGGCTGAACCGCTGAGCTCTCGCACAGCTACGCCGCGCGAATTTTCGATATTGATCTTGACATCATCGCCGGTGTAATCACGAATCCAATAGGTGATTCGCGCACCCATGGGCGGATTCGCAGCGCGAAACATGCGGTTATCCCAATAGCCGGCATTCGGGAGAAACAAGCGCGGCTTGGCGGGCATGACATCAAAAACAAAAAGTTCACTTTCAACAACCTGCGAATTCATTTGCGATAATGGCGAGGCATCATCCAAAACATAAATCGATCGGCCATGTGTTCCCGCAATAAGATCCATCTCTCGCGGATGCTGGGCAATGTCATCAACCGAAACCGTGGGCAGTGATTCTCCGTTCATCTTCACCCAATGTCCGCCTTTGTCAATGCTTATGAAACACGCACGCTCTGTTCCTGCGTACAACACGTTTGGATTTTTCAGATCTTCACGGATCACCTTGATGCTGCCATCTGCGGGAAGATCGCTTTCGATTGCTGTCCATGATTTTCCAGCGTCATTGGTCATTAAAATATGCGGCTTCATGTCGTCCATGCGGTGGCCATCAACTCCCGCATACGCAACGTTTCGATCGTGATGCGAAGGTTCTAACTTTGATATATAGCGACCCTGAATCGAGGGCGGCGTCACATTCGTCCAGGTCTTGCCGTCGTCCTGAGTGACGTGAATCAATCCATCATCCGTACCTGCCCACAACATGCCCGCCGCAATTGGCGATTCGGCAAGCGACACAACCGTGCAATGGGTTTCCGCCTCTGAACCGACTGATTCAAGCTTCTCAATAGACTTAGAGGAAAGATCGTCACTGATGCGTTCCCACTTCTCGCCTCGATCACCTAATTTGAATACGTAATTTCCTCCCAAGTAAATCGTTGTGGGATTATGTTGTGAGACGATGAATGGAGTGTTCCAATTAAAACGAAATCGCGCGTGACCTTCTTTTGGCGCGGGCCGCAGGCATTTCCGTTCTCCTGTTTTCAGATTCGTGCGACATAACACGCCTCCTTGAGATTCTGAATAGACGATATCGGGATCAGTCGGATCAAATCCGACGTGAAATCCATCTCCATCGCCAAAGAATCGCCAGTCGCTGTTGGTAATGCCCGCGCCCTTATCATCTGGTCCATCGCCTTCGGTATGCCAAATGGTTGCGCTGGGACCGAACCATGAACCATTATCTTGCAATCCACCCGCAATGCGATATGGATCTGACATATCGAACGCGACATTATAAAACTCGCCCGCTGCAATCGTGTTGATGAACTCCCAGTTCTCGCCACGATCATAAGAAGCGTAAAGTCCGCCATCGGTTCCTAATAATAAATGATCAGTGTCTGAGGGATTAATCACAAGCGCATGCAGGTCGCCATGCGGCCGCCTTGCCCCGCCGGCACGAAATGTCACGCCGCCATCATCAGAAATATCCAATCCCCATCCCAGACGATAAACGCGTTGCGAGTCGTTGGGATCAACTTTGATTTTGGAAAAATAGAACGCGCGCGGGCTGCGGTTGTTGATGCGCTTCCAGGTTTCGCCTCGATCTTCTGAACGAAATACACCGCCGGCTTTGCTGCGATCATCAAACGGTTCGTTGCCCCAGCCGCCTTCATCTGATTCAACCACCGCGTACACAATCTTGGGATCCTTCTTAAACACATCCAGCCCAATGCGGCCGGTCTGCGTTGGTAAACCATTGGCAAGTTTTTTCCAATGTGCGCCCGCATCATCGGAACGATAAATCCCGCCAACGCCTGGCGCTGCCCCGCTTACATAACTGAACGCCGTCCGCAGGCGTGCATACATTGCTGCGTAGACAATGTCAGGATTCTGTGGATCGAGAATGACGTCAACGCAACCTGTTTTTTCATCGATTTGAAGGACAGGATTCCAGGATTTTCCGCCGTCAGATGTCTTATACACGCCGCGCTCTTTATTCGGTCCCCAAAGATGACCCAACGCGGCGACGTAGCACACATCAGGGTTGCGCGGATCAACTGCGAGCGCGGGAATGTCGTGCGAATCAGTGAGTCCAACATTCTTGAACGTGCCGCCACCATCGGTTGATCGATAAATTCCGGTTCCCCAGGACGAACTGTTGCGGCCGTTGCCTTCGCCCGTACCCACCCAAACAATCTTGGCCTTGCCCTTGTTCTTTTCTTTTTCTGGATCAGGCTGCGTTGCCGGCGATGGATTTTCCTCAGCGGGTTCATCCTTCCAACCTGGCCAATCTGCCGGCGCATCCGCAATGGCGATTGATCCGATTGAAGCGGTTGATTCCTTGTCAAATAACGGCGCGAATGTCGTGCCGTTGTTTGTGGTTTTGAACACGCCTCCCGTGCCGAATCCGATGAAATAAGTCTTGGCGTTGCCCGGCGCAATCGCAATCGCCGCTAATCGACCACCCATGTTCGCAGGTCCAATGCTGCGCCAAGGCAATCCTTTGAAGTCTTCAGGTTTCAAAACACGAGTTGATGTTGATGTTGTCGCAGTTGCCGACGGAGAAGCGACCGGCGCGGCAGGCGCCGTAGCTGTTGGTGTTGCCGTTGGATTGGTTTGCTCTGCTTTGGGCTTTTCCTGCGATTTAGGTTTTTCAGAAGTCTTGGGTTTTTCTTCCTGCATGGCTGCCAGCGCGGTTCGTGGCAGACGGTTTTGCGGATTCGGCGCTCCGGCAGAGCACGATGTCTGCAAAAGAAGCATTCCGAGCAAAAGAGAACTAACCTGTTGCGACAACGTTGAAATTTTCATCGAAGAGTCCCTTGGGAATCATAAAACGGCTCTTGAGTGTACCGGCAGATGCTCGGCGCGATGCATCGAGCAAATCTGACTCAATCAATCGAGTGCGATATGCTTTGGGCATGACCCCACAGATTCTCGATGCCGTTGAGATATTTTCTGATTCGCGCGTTAAAGACGCCGGCTCTGCGCCCAAGACCGGTTATGTCAATTCTGACAATCCCGCGACAGGAAAACCAATCGCCGCTGTTCGATTGCAAAGCAAGGCGGAGTACGATGAATTAGTCAGTCGCGCGGCAAAAGTGCAGGAACACTGGCGAAAATTACCCGCGCCAAAGCGCGGCGAGATTGTGCGTCTGATCGGCAACGCCTTCCGCGACAACACCGATGCGCTTGGCGAACTCGTTACGCTTGAAATGGGAAAGATTCGTGCCGAGGGTGTTGGCGAAATTCAGGAATGCATCGACATCGCCGACTTCGCCGTTGGACTTTCGCGACAGCTTTATGGCTTGACCATTCACAGCGAACGGCCAAACCATCGCATGTATGAGCAGTGGCATCCACTGGGAACAATCGGCATCATCACTGCGTTTAATTTTCCTGCTGCAGTCTGGGCATGGAATGCGATGCTTGCTGCGGTTTGCGGCGACGCCATGATCTGGAAGCCGAGCTTGATCACGCCACTGACTGCGATCGCCATGACCAATATCACTCATCAGGTGATGCGCAATCAAGATGTCTTCTCGCCGCCTTCTGATTGCGATCCTTGCGATGTGTTTGGATTGATCATTGGAACAGATCAAGAAGTCGGTGAAACAATGGTTGCTGATCGAAGGCTGCCGCTCATCAGCGCAACCGGCTCAACGCGAATGGGGCGGCATGTAGGAAAAATTGTTGCCGATCGATTGGGACGAGCCCTTTTAGAACTTGGCGGCAACAATGCGATCGTGGTCATGCCCGACGCAGACATGGAAATGGTGATGCGCGCTGTTTTGTTTGGAGCAGTGGGCACCGCAGGGCAACGCTGCACAACAACGCGGCGATTGATTTGTCATCGTGATATTGTCGATTCGATCACCCAGCGGTTGGTGAAAGCGTACAAAACGGTGCCGATTGGCGATCCGCTTGACGCCAAGACGTTGATGGGGCCGCTTATTAATCAGAAAGCAGTGGATGGAATGCGGGCGGCGCTTGAGCAGGCGATTGCCGAAGGTTGCACTGTGGTCAGCGGCGGCGTTGAAGGAATCAAGCGCTTCGCAAACAAGCCCGGACATTTTGTGGAACCGACGATTGTAAAAGTGCCGCACGGAGCGAATCCTGCCATCGCCAGAGAAGAAACATTTGCGCCGATCCTTTATGTGTTCAGCGTCAACGATCTGGATGAAGCGATCGCATTGCAAAACGGAGTGACGCAGGGATTATCGAGCGCGATCTTCACGGATTCTGTGCGCAGCGCTGAGAAATTCCTGTCGGTTGACGGTTCAGATTGCGGCATCGCAAATGTCAACATCGGCACCAGCGGCGCGGAAATCGGCGGCGCGTTCGGCGGCGAAAAAGAGACGGGCGGCGGACGCGAATCCGGTTCCGATTCTTGGAAAAACTACATGCGCCGCCAAACGTGCACGATTAATTTTGGAACGCAGCTTCCGCTTGCGCAGGGAATTAAGTTTGGCGATTAGCAATCAAACGATCTCACTGAAGTGAGATCGCATGCTCCATTGAGTGATTTCAATTGTGCTCGGTGCGCCTGCGCCCAGGGCTTCTTCTTCCATCATCGCCAATTCTGTTTCGATCCAACCTGCCTGGCGCATTCGCCTTCGGAACTCGCCAGCCCAGCGGCGGCCAGGATCAGCCAGAATGAATTTGCCTTCTGGTTTGAGGTTCCGCGACAACAAATCAATCAATGCTGATGCATTGCGCTGCTCATACAACACGTCTGAAGCAATTGCGATATCAAATCGTTTAGTCAGCGCTTTAAGATCGCGCCAATCGAGAAGCTGAACTGGCAATTCCCCCAGTCCATTGCGCTGGGCATTGGCGCGGGCGAACATCAGTCCGTCTTCATTGTGATCGGTCGCAAGCACATCAATGTTCTTCGATCGCAATGCCAGTGATGGCAATGCCAATCCACAGCCCAGTTCAATCACTTTTGATTCAATATGAATGGGATGGTCCAACAGAAATCGAGCCAGCCCTCGCGCTGAAGGCCACAGATCAGCCCAATAAGGCATGCGTTCATCTTTGGCGAACGCTTCTTCATCAAGCAACTCATCCGCAGCGCGCGGGAGGATAATTTTCAAATCCAGCGCCGCATGCGAAAATTCCACTTTGCGAGTATTGAACTGCTCGCGAAGTGAATGCTCGATCAAATGAGAAGAGGCGGTTTTCACTTCTAAACATTACACCATACGCACTTCGCTGTCTTGATCAATCCATACAATAAGCTCATTGCATCCACGCACGATTCATCTTCGCCGGCCTCCTGTGCTTCATGTTGCAGATGGTGTGTTTGTGCCTGAAAGCAAGCCTGGATTGATGGAAGAAATCGATCGCCGCTGGCACGCCCTATGCGAATCCAATCCTGCTTATTTCGATGGCCGCTTGTATCACGTTCTGGGTGTGCATCGTAACGGCCATGGCGGCGCGGTTTTGCATGTCATCGACTGCGCGTATCGATTTCACGCTGTGCAAGATGACACCTTCGATGTGGGCATGCGAGCGCTTGGGTTGAAGGGCATCGTCACTCGCGATAATCATTACCTGCTTGGCCAACGCTCCAACGCGGTGGCGGCCTACAAGGGCATGTGGGAGTTCGCGCCTTCTGGAAGCATGGAGCCTGAACGCAATCCTGCTGAAGTCATTCAGAAAGAATTACTTGAAGAAACAGGACTGCAAACCAGGCACGAACCCATCGCAATTGCAGTGCTGTTTGATCCGGTTCTGCGATGCTGGGAATTGCTATACCAACTCGAAATTCTCGATCATGCGATTTCGCCCCAAACCAATGAATATTCACAGCTCGACTGGCGAACTCTGGATCAACTCCCACAGCTTTTAAGTCCAGTGGCTCAGCAGATCGCAAAGCTGCTGCGGCAAAATGGGTTGAAAAAGCCACTGCATCGCGATTTGCATTGATCTTCAATTGCATGTTCTGAGTCTTGTGTTTGTCCAGCAACCATCGAAGTTCGCTGCGGTATCATGAAAAGACAAACTCACAAGGAAGTTCGCCGTGATATCCACTTGGTTTTGCGTTACAGTTATTTTGACCCAGGCGCAGGTGAATTCAAATGAATTGGATCAAGCGCTTGCTGCGATTGATCGGCTGAACGCGACTGCGTTCGCGGTTGATTATCAGAATGAAACTGTGCAACATGTGCTCGATGATCTGAATGGAAGGTTGTCGATACCCGTGCGTGCCGATTGGCCGCTGCTGTCGCGACTGGGGGTGCATCCAGATGACCATATCACGTTGCGATTGAATCCGACCATTTCCTCAACGGTTTTGAGCGCGATTGCGCTGACGCTTGGCGATGAATTTGAGCGCCCGACTTTTGAAATTCAGGCCGGCCAGCTCATCTTTACAACCCTTGCTGGCTGCGCACCGATGCGCTTAACCAGCGTGTATGACGTTCGCGATTTGCTCAGCAATGAAGAATTGGTGCAGAAACTTCGAGATGAGCCATCGCCAGAACCGTTGCCCACAGAAAAGAAACCCAAGACCACCGACTCTCATGATGCCCCAGCCGCGCCGCCCGCACCACCACCTGTCGATCCTGCGCCTCCAATCAATCCGCGCGATCGCAGGCAGCCCATCACAATTCCCAAGCTCGATGTTTCAGACTTGAAAGATGAACGGCCAAGCACACCCGGCGAGCGCTTGTATCTCATGATCACCGATCATGTTGACCCAGAAGCGTGGATGAACTTCGGCGGCAATCGCGCACTGGTGAGCGATCGTGATGGCGTGCTCATGATCACCGCCACTCCTACTACGCATTATCGCTTTCGCAATGCGCTGGCTTCGCTGCGGCGGGCCAATCCGCGCTCCATCACCGTTGATGCCGCAATCGTGGATCTGCCTCGCAGCAATTATGAAACCATTGTCAGGCAGAATTCACCAAATTCGACGTCGCTGGCGATCGCAGTGCAAACTGATGCGAGTGCTTCGATGTTGTGGAGAACGGCAAACGCGGTCGCCATGGACTCGCGGCTTGATGTTGAATCAACCGCCAACGGCGCTTCACTTCACACGGTGCTGCTGCCGCATTTGGAAAAGACATCGCATGTGCTCACAATCGAAATTCAAGCAAGCGCCAAGCAGGGCGATGATGTCCGGTCAATCAAGACTGCAGCCACCCTGGTGGGCGATGATTCAAGCGCGGTGATTGAATTGCCTGCGGCGAAACCTTCAGGCAATGTTCGATTAATGGTGTTGACTGTGCAGCGCCAGTAAGAACCTGCAACCTGATAGAGGCCGCCCGAGTCCTTTTTATCGCGCCAATTATTGCGCGAATTATCGCGCTGATTTGGCATCGAGAAAACGCTCGACCGCTTTCAGATCGTTCATGATCTGTGGCGTGATGGTGAGCGTGAACGATTCACCTTTCTCAACGCGCGTGATCTTGGTCATCTTCATGCGGGTCATCCACATGCGGCCGGCACGCGGTGATTTGTAGTTGTCCTCGCGACGACGACGATCAGCCAGCTTGTCCAACGCCTTCTGAATCGGCCGCTGCATGCGCATCAGCCGCTGAATGGTCTTCATATCAGCTGGCCGCGAGGGCGTGGTCTTCAGGGTAAAGGTGACTTTCTTGGATGGAGCAATAACGTCGGCCATGGCAGTTTCTCTATCAGAACGAGGATTTAAGCAAAATGAAGCCCCGCAGTATAGCCCGCCCGGCCGAATGCGCCAAATGCAGGCCATTATGCCGCCGGTGCCCTTCCAAAGGCCGTTAGGGGCAGGCACCCCAGTGCGCGAGCACGAGCGCGAGATCAAGTGAATTCACCACACCGTCACCCGAGCAATCCGCGTGGCAATAATTGCAGCCCCATGACTGAATGACGAGCAGCAGATCATCTACATTGACGAAGTGATCGCCTGCCGGCAGCGGATAAACATCTTCAACGCAAGTTGGAGAAACGACCGTCAAGATTATCGCGTTGGATATTTTCGTTTCACACGCATTGCTCACCACTACATCGAACGATGCCGATTCTTCGTTCGCGTACACGAAAAGATGAAGCGAATGCACACCAAAAAATGACGCACCATCTTGCAGAGGAATCCCGTTGCGGCGCCATTGCATGGTGAACACACCGCCACTGTTGACGGAGGCAGAAAGTTCGGTGGATTGATGAGTGACAACGATCTGATTGGGAGGTACCTGAACGTGCAATGGTTCGTCTGAACTTCCGCTTTGCCATTGCGTCAGGCCGTTGGTAAGCAATGAAAGCGCGGGTTTTTGACCGACGTGAGAGGTCACCATTCGACGGGCATCAAAATCCGCTGGATGGGCCGCCAAATTTTGACCATTCCAACGTGCGATCCTTGAACCGAGAATTCTATATCCAGCGATATACAGCGCCGGGCCGGTGCCATCATCGAAGATTGTCATTGAATCGCCGTGAAGATCATCATGCAGATTGACGGGACCAACAGGGTTCCATTGCAATCCATTCCACCGCGCGAAGCTTCGAGCATCGCTTGATCCGATGCCGTAAAAATAACCGGTGGCGTACAGGGCGGGCCCGTCACCTGCACGGTCGTCGAAAACGACGAGGTCGGTGATGTATGAACTTTGGCCGGGAGTGCCCCCGCCGACATCGCTCCATGACTTACCATCCCAGCGCGCGATTTTGTGAATGGTCAATCCGCCCGCGGATTCAAATCGCCCCGCTGCATAAAGCATCGGGCCGGCGCTCGAGCCGTCATCGTAATCTTCAAGGGCTTCAACAATTGCTCCAAATTGACTGTTTATTCCGCCTGTCAACCCACCACCGACATCGGACCATGAGGTTCCGTTCCAACGTGCGATATTGTGAACATTCATGCCGCCTGCAATTGAAAACTGACCTGCAACATAGAGTTCACGGCCGCGCCCGCTTCGGTCATCGAATGCAATCATATCGCGCACGCTGAATGATTCATCGCCTTGCAAACCGCTTCCGAGGGCAGACCATGACGTGCCATTCCATCGCGCGATGTGATCGGCATGACGGGAATTTCTGCCTGCAGTCGTGAATTGGCCTCCGATGTAAAGCGAAGTGCTTTCGCCATCAATTCCCGTGATTGCTCGAACGGTCTCGACATTTCCGTTGACGCCGAGATCAAGATCGCTCCAGTTTAAGCCATTCCAGCGCGCGATGTGTTCGATGAGCTGGTCGCCTGCGGCGGTGAATTGTCCTCCGACATACAGGCATTCCCCAGAGCGGCTTCCATCATTGAAGGTCGCTAGATCGCTCGGCTGACTGTTCAGCGCATTGCCCGAACCAACGGTCGGCCACCAATGCGAGCCGTCCCAACGAGGAACTCTTCCAACTCCGTTATCGGGGCCGACAGAATCAATTTGGCCGCCAACCCAAAGCATTTCGCCGTGGCCAGACCCGTCGTCGAAAGCGACCATGTCCCTTATTGTCGCTTCGCCACTGTAGGAATTCAAATCGCTATTGAAGGCCGACCAGGAATAACCATGCCATTGCATGATGCGGGAAGCAATTGAGTTGAAACTCGGCAATTTTCCCGCAGCCAGCAACGTTGTTCGCTGATCGTGTTTCCATTCATACAACCTTGTGATTTCCAAATCCAGGCTGCGGTTGCCGGGTAAGGCGTGCCAAGCATTGCCATCCCAACGCGCGATATTGAACGCCGGTTGATTGCCCGCTTGTGTGAATTTTCCTGCGACGTATAAACCGGCTTCAGGATTGCGCTTCTCGAGCAAAGCATAAACCGAGGATGATGGATCACCTCCAATTCCTGTTGATAACGGTGAGACAGCTGTTCCATTCCATCGAGCAATATTGGCGCACGCGATTCCGTTGACTTGCGTGAACGATCCTGCGAAATAAAGCGCTTTGCCTAAGCCATTTCCATCATCATGTTCAGCAAATGCGCAGATGTTTCCATCTGCTTTAGCGATTTGCGTCCATGTTCCCGCGTTCCATTTGGAGACGCCGCCATCGTACGCTGCAAAAAGCGATAGTCCGGCCCCATCTGCATCGTCATGAGCAAGCAGAGCATTCGGAACATGTGGTAGCCCGTTCCCCAGTTGCTGCCATTCGACTCCATTCCATTTCCCGATGTGTTGTTGTGAATAATTGACGTCACCCGCCACATACAGAGCAATTCCATCGCCAAGATCAGCCGTGATCATGGTTGGGATGACGACAAAACCAGTGCCCGGCACAGTGGACCAATTCTTCCCATCCCAACGATAAAGTTGTGGCTGCGATAATCCGCCGCCGTAAGTACCTCCAACAAAGATTGCATTTCCACGGCCATCGTCAAACGGTGTGAGCGTTGTCACACTCTGGTGCAGTGAAAAGTTCGACTGAGTGACAAACCCAAAATCACATTGAGCAAAGCTTGAAGTTGCGATAACACCGATGACGCACGGCACAAGCGCGATTTGAAGCAATGACGAGACGCCGCCCCATTGTTGCAACTTCTTTGAGTTAACCATTCAAAAAAAATCGGTGTGCGGCCACGAAAGCCGTGAAAAATGAGTCGACCTTTATGAGCGGGTTGGCTTGACACTAGTCCAGGGCGGCATAGCCGCCCGGCTATTTGACTCATGCCTTGATGCCTTGATGCCTTGATGCCTCGATGCCTCGATGCCTTCGCCCCGTCACTCCGACCCACTCACGCGATCCACTTCCTCAATACTCGTCAGACCCTGCGCCACCAGTTGAAATCCAAACTGCTGCAGTGTCATGAACAAGCCCTGATTGGCGATATCGCGAACGCCTTGAATCGTTGGCGTCTTCAGCACCACATCGCGCATCGCATTGTTGAACTCAAGCAATTCAAACAACGCACGGCGACCAATGTAACCGGTTCGCAAACACCTTCTGCATCCTGTCGGAACAAAAATCTGCGGAATGCCTGCCACTTGCGCACCCATCTTCATGTTCTGCGTCGGCGTGGGCTTGACCGCTTTCTTGCAGGTTTCGCAAAGCATTCGCACCAATCGCTGCGCGATGATCAAGTTCAATGCGTTGGCAACGAGATAAGCTTCAATGCCAAGATCGAGCAAACGAAAAATCGCGCCGATGGAATCCTTGGCGTGCACGGTGGTGTACACAAGGTGGCCGGTCATTGAAGCCTGCATCGCAACCGTTGCCGTTTCGATGTCGCGAATTTCGCCGACGTAAATCACATCAGGGTCTTGCCGCAAGACGGATCGTAAGATGTTGGCGAACGTGTTGCCTTGCTTGTGATCGATTGGAATCTGCGTGCAGCCTTCCAAGTAATATTCAACGGGATCTTCAATTGTGATCGCGTTGCAGGTTTGCACATCAACTTCACGAAGGCATGAATAAAGCGTGGTGGTTTTGCCTGAACCGGTTGGGCCGCACGCCAGCAATAGACCAGCATCTTTGGTGGCCACCATGCGGAGTTTTTCGTACATCCATGGCACGAGACCCAATTCATGCAGACGACTCGGCGCGTTGGATGAATCCAAGACGCGCACCACTAACTTCTGTCCGTGCATTGAAGGCGTCAGACTGACGCGGTAATCCACCCGCTTGCCTTTCACCGCAACAGAAAAGTGGCCATCCTGCACCGCGTTTTTCTGACTTGTATCGATCTGGCAAAGAATTTTCACCACGCCGAGGATGCGCCTGAAGATCGACATGTTGAGTTCCACGGCCTGCAACATGTAACCATCAACGCGATAGCGAATCGCCGCCTTATCAATGCGCGGCTCCATGTGCACATCGGTAGCGCGGGCTCGAAACGCAGCCAGCAACAGCAATCGAAACGCGCGAATGCCTTCGCCCGCTTCGTCTTCGCTACCGGTATCAAGTCCCGCCGATTCAGCCTGGTGAATCGTTACGCCGCGCGAATCAACGAGACTGATGTCCAATTCATCAAACGTCTTATCAATTCCTGCATTGATGATTTCACGAAGTTTCTGCTCATAACTTGTTTGCGCATCGGTGACTTCATCGTTCAAATCAATATCCAGCGTTGGCTGTTGAAGCAGCGTGTCAACGCCATTGTCCAATGCGCTTTTGAAATCTGGCGTCAATTGACGATTCTTGTGCGCGACCTGCTGATCTGGATCGATATAACGAAGCTCAGTCGCGCCGATTCTCACCACATCGCCATTGTCTAACGGCTCAATCTTGATGGCCTTGTTGTTCAGCTTTGTGCCGTTGCTGGAGCCAAGATCGCGAACGCGGTAGCCATCTTCAAAAGGTTCAATCACGCAATGGTGGCGGCTGGCCTTATCGTCGGCAATCACAAGCGTGTTGTCAGGAAGGCGACCAACCGTCAGCGCTCCCAATCCAAGTTCCAATCGCTTCTGGCCTTGCGGCGTTTTCACTTCTAAATAAGGCATCGAACCTCAATCCTCGGAAAACCTGTTGCGTATGACTGAAACGATTAGTGTATCCAAGAGCCGGTGACCCAAACAAGGGGCGACCATGGATATACGCCGATTGCCGCGACTTCTTGCACGGAATTCAATTCAACATTGCTTGATTCGCAAAATTTTCATCCTTCATTCTTGCCCTTGTTTCTTGCACGAGGTGCCAACGGCGCCTTCCCATCGGATTCGTCTGATCATTTCATCAGCGATTTCAACGCATCATCAATTGAGTCCGCCCAGATTTCATAGCCCTTGCTTGAAAGGTGCAGAAAATCCGGCATGACTTCCTTGGATATCACGCCTTCCTTGTCTTTGAATTTTGAGCCGATATCCAAGAAATGGACTGACTTCTGGTCATCCAATTTGCTGATGATTTGATTCACGCGATCGATCTTTTCGCGCTGCGGATTGGGTCTTTCGCCGCGCGGAAAAATTCCCAGCAACAGAATTTTGGTTGCTGGAAGCTTTTCTTGAATCTTGGTGGTGATCGCCTTGATGCCTTCGGCAATCTCTTCAGCCGTATTGTCATTGCCATTGGAATTGTTGGTGCCGATCATGATCACTGCCGCCTTGGGATGAATGTGGTCAAGATTGCCATGGTCCAATCGCCACAACACATGTTGAGTCCTATCGCCTGAGATGCCAACGTTCACGGCTTTGTAACTGGCATATCGCGTTTGCCATATTTCTTTGCCTGCACCTTCCCAACCTTGAGTGATTGAATCGCCGATAAAAATAAGTTCTGCATCACCCTTGGCGACGCTGGCGTTGATGGCGTCGTGCCGCGCTTTCCAAGTTGGCTCTTCGCGCGCGACCGGCTGGATGGCTGAATTGGCAACCGCTTTATCGTCGCCGTTCCACGTGGTTGCACTTCGAGCCACCACCCCTGACCATGTGAATTGAATCAAACAGATGGCGGTCAATGAACTGATGGTGGAGAACGATTTGAATTTCGCCATTTTGTTCCTCGCTTTTTGTCGGTGTCACGTGATTGAATATGAACTTTCGCTCGGTTACTGCAGTCTAATTGAGAACTCGCCAATGATGCGCAAACACAAATGAGGCTTGTTAAGCTTAACAGGCCAAAGAGCGCAAGCCGCAAGGCTGTGTTAAGAAGGCCACAGAGAATTGGGGGGAATTAGGGGACGCCGGGCGAATTGAGGGGAAAGGCGAAACTCGAACGATTCGAGAGTATCAAAGCCAAATCACGCCGCGTTTGACTTTGTGCGCTTTTCTCTTGCAAATGCAAGCGTTTTCGGTATTTATGAAGTGATGTTCCAGGTGCAAAATAGATGATTTATCGCGCTCTTCTTCCACCATTTCTTGTCGCCTTTGCGGGCGCCTTTTTTGTCAATTCCTCTGTCCTGGCGATTGATTTGACGGTTGCATCTCTTGAAGTGAATCAGGCCGTTCAATATGGATCGACCAAACTCATTGGCAACAATGTCACGTGGGTGCGGGCAATGATCAACACCAATGGTTTTGCCATCTCAGGTGTGGACGCAACACTGCGCGTTTCCGTCAATGGCGTTCCGCAAGCCGCCGCACCGGTGTATTCACTCAACGGCCCATTCACCGCGCCTGCATCGCCAAGCAACGCCAATCTCAACGACACCATCAATTTCGCTGTGATTGCACCTGTCAGCAACAGCGTCACGTTTACTGTTGAAGTGAATCCAAATCGAAGCGTTGTTGAATCGAACTACAGCAATAACACATTGAGCGTGACCAAGCCTTTTGAATGCCGCAGAACGTTGGAAGTGGCCTATGTCCCCATCAACTATTCCTATAACGGCGCGGGTTTGCCAATATCAACATTGATGGAACCGGGCATTGGCGATGGATTTTTGCGCGCGATTTATCATCCCAATGAATGGAACTACCACATCTCCCCCACGCCGCCATTGGCATGGAATACCTACATCGAAGATTCTCATATCAATCTTCTCAACACGCTTCACGACATTCGATTGAATCAAATCCCGCAGGCTCTTCCGGGTTATGCATCGCCGGATTTTGTATACGGCTGGCTTCCCGGCAATCCATACAGCGGCAACGGTGAAACGATTGGAATTCCCGGCGATGTGTGTTTCGGCAACACTGATCCTGCCCGCCTGCAGCGCACCTTCGCCCACGAAATGGGCCACGCATTTGGACGCTTGCACAACATCAACACGATCAATACGAATGGAGTTGATATCGAAAGGCATTTGAAAGACACGCAGGATCTTGCGCAGCTTTTTCCAACCAGCAAAAATGATGTCATGGTCGCCGGATTAATGACCAATCAGGCCTGGGTTTGGCAGGGTACGTACGACGCTGTGCACAACGACGCACGCATGGCGTGCAATTCTGTAAATCAACCGGTGATGGTTCCTCTGCTTCGGATTTCGGGCGTCATCGACAACGCAACCCGCGCTCTCAAGCTCGATCGATTCATGCGGATTCCCGCGGGCAGACCGACGCTGAATGATCCAGATGGCGATACCACGGTCATTGCGATAAACGCAGCAGGCCAGGAGTTGATGCGCACCACCGTCAACACCAAGACCAATCTTGAATCCTGCACTGATCCTGATCATGGCCGCACCGTTGCCAATGCTCAAGCTTCGCTTTACGTCACGTTGCCAGAGACAATGAATGGCGACAAGATTCAACAGATCAAAATTCTAGACCGCCCATCAGGAAAATACACGGCCACAGTCTCTCGTTCTCCCCACGCCCCCCTTGCTTCATTGACAAACATTGGCGTCATCGTGAACGGCCGATTTGTGCCTGCCGCAAACGTCAACGGAGCCATTCAACTAAGCGGCCACGTGCGTGTTGAATGGACAGCTCAAGATGACGATGGCGATTCGCTGATCTTTAACCTTCTTTATAGTCCTGACGATGGCGCTTCGTGGCTGCCTTTGGTTGTCAACTCCGGGGAAACGTTCTTTGAGTTTGATTCCAATCAGATTCCTGCCAGTGGCAATTCGTTGGCGAGATTTCAGTTGATCGCGTCAGATGGCATGAACATCACAACCTATCAGACAAGCGGTTATCAATTCATGGTTGGCAATCCGCCTTTGACGTATCTGCTCACGCCAAACACCGGCGATATTTTTCCGCAAAAGGCTCCCATTGCATTTCATGCTGCATCGTGGGATCTGGAAGACAAGATGCTCACCGGCGGGCAAATTACCTGGACTTCAAATATCGATGGCAACATTGGAACTGGTCAACTCTTCATGAATAGTTCGCTCTCGCCTGGCAATCACATCATTACGGTAAAGGGAACTGATTCAACAAGTCTTTTCACCACCAAGCAGATTTCAATTACGGTCACCCCGCGCACCGTGGTCAGTCCCGATTGCAACAATAATGGCGTGTTGGACAGCGTTGATATCGCCAATGGAACCAGCAGCGACAGCAATGCCAATGGCATACCTGATGAATGTGAACCACATTGCGCCTCAGATATCACGCATAACAACATTGTGAACGTTGATGATTTACTGGCAGTCATCAATGCGTGGGGGCCCTGTGCTGGCGTGTGTCCGCCCAATTGCCCGCCCGACATCACCCACAATTGCATCGTCAATGTTGATGACCTTTTGGCAGTCATTAACGCCTGGGGTCCTTGCCACTGATGTGTTGATTCGCGGTGGCTGAAAGCGACCTTGATGCATTCAAAATCGTGTACGCTACGCCCATGATTGTTGGCGTCGTAAACGAAACATATCCGAATGAACATCGCGTTGCCATGACACCAGCGGTGATTGCGTCGCTGATCAAGGCCGGATTGGAAGTACTGGTGCAAGCCGGCGCGGGAAGCGCTGCGGGATTCGTTGATAATGAATACCAGTTGCGCGGCGCCAGAATTGCAGCATCGCGCGCTGAAGTCTTTCAAACAGCTCAAATCATTTGTCAGATTCGCACGTCCAGCGCCAATCCACATGCAGGACGAAATGACTTGTCGCTCATCAATTCCCGGCACACGCTCATCGGACTTGCCAATCCGTTTGGTGCTGCCGATGCACTGCAGCAAGTGGCGGCGACGGGCGCTCAAGTGTTTGCATTGGAATTGCTGCCCCGCATTACTCGAGCGCAAAGCATGGATGTGCTTTCATCACAAGCCACCCTGGTGGGATACAAAGCCGTTCTGCTGGCAGCCGTGCGCTGTCCGCGGATGTTTCCCATGATGATGACGGCTGCAGGCACGATCGCCCCTGCGAAAGTTCTGGTCGTGGGTGCTGGCGTTGCCGGCCTGCAAGCGATCGCCACGTCACGCAAATTGGGCGCTGTGGTGCATGCCTACGACGTGCGTCCGGCGGTGAAAGAGCAGATTGAATCGTTGGGCGCCAAGTTTCTTCAGATGGATCTTTCGATATCCGACGCGGAAGATAAAGGCGGCTACGCCAAGGCGATGGATGAAACGTTTTATCGCAAGCAGCGGGAGATGATGAGCAAAGCGGTTGCCCATAGCGATGTGGTGATAACGACAGCCGCAGTTCCCGGCTCCAAGGCCCCGGTATTGATCACTGCTGAAATGGTGCACGCGATGATGCCGGGCAGCGTGATCATTGATCTGGCGGCAAAGCCGGAAGAAACCGGCGGCAATTGTGAACTCACCGAACCTGATCGCGAAGTCATCGCCAACAACGTGACCATTCTTGGCCCGACCAATTTGCCCGCCACCGTGCCCCAAACCGCAAGCCAATTATTCGCCAAGAACCTCGCCACTTTCGTGCTGCATCTGGTGAAGGATGGCAAGCTGAATGTGGATTTGAGCGATGAAATATCGAGCGCGACGCTCTTGTCTCAAAATGGCATGGTCGTGAATCAACGCGTGAAGGAAACCTTTGCCAAGGCTGCAGTGAGTTCGATGTCTTAACAGCAGGAAACCACAATGGCAGATATCGAATCAGCTTTTTTCGTTTTCATCCTCGCGACATTTCTCGGCTTGGAGATCATTCGTCGCGTTTCGCCTCTGCTGCATACGCCTTTGATGTCGTTGACGAATGCGATCTCCGCCATCGCCGTGGTCGCTGCGATTGAAATTGCAGGTGAGCAAAAGTCCACGCTCAGCACCATCCTCGGCACCATCGCCGTCATTGCCGCCACCAGCAATATCGTGGGAGGATTCATGATCACCGACCGAATGTTGAAGATGTTCAAGTCGCGTTCGCCAGGGCAGGGCCACTCATGACCACACTTGCATTTTTTCAGGAACTTGGCGGGTTTCGAATGCACGAACAATCGCAGATTGGCGCGGTGCTCGTTCATGCTTCGTATATCGCGGCTGCCATTCTGTTCATCCTTTCATTGAAATGGATGAGCGCGCCATCAACGGCGCGTCGAGGTGTGATCTGCGGCGAAATCGGCATGCTGCTGGCCATCATCGGTGCGCTGCTCAATCACAACATCGTCAGCTATCAATGGATTGTCGTCGGAATCGTTTTGGGTTCAATGGTTGGCGTCCCATTGGCGGTCTTCATGCCGATGACCGCCGTGCCACAGCGGACTGCCCTTTCCCACGCATTTGGCGCCTTGGCTGCTGCACTTGTTGGAACCGCCCATTACTTTCTCACCCAACCGGAAATCCCGCGTTTGACAATGGGAATCCTTTCAATCGAGGTTTTGCTCGGCGCGCTGACGTTCACTGGAAGCTTGATGGCGTTCGGCAAACTTCAGGAAATTCTGCCCAGTGCGCCTCTGACGTTCAAGCATCAGAACGCATTCAATCTTTCTGTCTTGGGATTGGCGATCGCGCTTGCGGTAACGCTTACGATGCGGCCAGATCTTGCGTGGCTGTTTCCGGTTTTCCTTCTGGTTGCCGCCGCCTTTGGGGTGCTGCTCATCATGCCAATAGGCGGCGCGGACATGCCCACCGTCATCGCGCTGCTGAACTCCTATGCAGGTCTCTCGGCCGCGATGATGGGATTTGTGCTCAACAACAAATTGCTGATCGTGGCCGGTGCATTGGACGGTTCATCTGGTTTCATCCTCGCCATCATCATGTGCAAGGCGATGAATCGATCGTTCACCAACGTGCTATTCGGGGCCTTCGGCGCGACGACCGCCGCCGCGAAAGCGGATGATGTGTATGGCGGCAAAATCAAATCTGCCACCGCTGATGACATTGCCATGGTGTTGGATGGTGCGCAGCGCGTGGTGATCGTGCCCGGTTATGGCCTGGCGGTTTCACAAGCACAACATGCCGTTCGCGATCTCGCGGCAATCCTCGAAGGGCGCGGCACGCATGTTGAATACGGCATCCATCCAGTAGCCGGTCGCATGCCCGGCCACATGAATGTGCTGCTTGCCGAAGCCGATGTCCCTTATGAACAGCTTAAAGAAATGGATGAGATCAATTCTGAAATTGAACAGGTTGATGTCGCCATTGTCATTGGTGCCAACGATACCGTGAATCCAATCGCTCGAACCGATCCCAAGAGTCCGATCGCAGGCATGCCGATTATTAATGTCGACAAAGCAAGGACTGTGGTTGTCATTAAGCGAAGCTTGAGTCCGGGTTTTGCCGGCATTCACAACCCGCTCTTCGCAGCGCCCAATACCCTGATGTATTTCGCGGATGGGAAAAAAGCGATTGTGGATTTGGTCGCAGCGATCAAGGCGGCATGAGCTTCGATTCAAACCAACATGCGCCGATTGAGGCACCTCAAATTCCCAAACATCGAATTGAGGAACATTGTTATGTCAGTCCGCCGCCATGGAGGGTCGTAGAAACTGATTCGACGCTGGAAATTCAACCGAAGCAACGACCGGATTATTTGCAGTTAGGATGCTGCTTAGCGGTTTGCTTCATCGCGTCACCACTCTTTGGATTGTGGGGTTCATTTGTAGCTGGAAGTGTGGCAGGTTATTTTTTTGCAGCATTCCTGTTCGTCGGTGGAATTTGCGCCACACTGATCATGGTCATTTTATATCGGATCGAAGCAAATTGCGGGCCTTGGCTGATTGTGAATCGCGATTCGAGGGAAATGTTCTCGCCACGCACAAACAAGAAATGCAATTGGGCTAATGTCTTGCAGTTCCAAGGGATATATGGACGAATTGGAAATGCTCACCGAAGTTCATTCGCGGAACTAAATCTTGTCGTGGCGATAGAGCCTGCACAAATTCATCGCTGGCCTATCGTAGGAACATCAAGCGTTGGTGCAATCCAGGAATTAGGAGACAAATTACAAATTTTCAGCGGAATTCCATTCGTTCTTGAACACCAAGAATCTTGAACGAAAGATTACCCATCCCCCACCCGTCTCTTTGATCTGCAAATAATTCTTCATCTGTGTGGCGATATTGCTGAAATTACGAGCGCGTATCACGAATGAGCACGAGACGATTTATAGAAAGGGACTTCCATGCGCTACATCATGAAACAGAAAATTCTTGCATGGGGCGATGACTTTATTCTTCGCGATGAGGCCGGCAACGATGCGTTCATCGTTGATGGCAAAGTGTTCAGTTGGGGCGACAAACTCTCGGTGCAGGAAGCCGCGACAGGCCGCGAAGTCGCATTCATCAGTCAGAAAATGTTCAATTGGGGGCCGACATACGAAATCTCTCGCGATGGCCGCGTGGCGGCGGTCGTGAAAAAGCAACTCTTCACCTTTTTCAACTGCCGGTTCTTCGTTGATGTGCCCGGGCCGAATGACATTGAAGCCGCAGGCGATTTTTTGGACCATGAATATTCCTTTCAGCGCGATGGCCATTCGATTGCGCATGTGTCCAAGAAATGGTTCCATTTCACGGATACTTATGGAATTGACATTGCCCAGGGTGAGGATGATGTGTTGCTCCTTGCGTGTGCGGTGGTCATTGACATGGTTTGCCACGGCGATAAGAAGAAGCATTAACCGCGCAAAATCGCAAGCAGCGGCCTACAATTCAAGCTGCATTCCATGCGAGATTTTTATGATGTCATCGTGATTGGCGGCGGACACGCAGGCACTGAAGCGGCCTGGGCGGCGGCTTCGGTTTTGCGCGGCGAGGCTCGCGTGGCGCTCATCACCATGGACCCTTCCAAGATTGGCACGATGAGTTGCAACCCGGCCATCGGAGGGCTGGCCAAAGGCCAGATGGTTCGCGAGATCGATGCGCTGGGAGGCATCATGGGTGTGGCCACCGATGCCACGGGCATCATGTTCAAGATGCTGAACACATCAAAGGGCGCTGCTGTGCGCGGGCCACGCGCTCAATGCGACAAATACGCTTATGCCGCGGAAATTCAGCGATTGATATCAACCCGATCTGACTTGATCGATGTCATTGCAGGAACGATTGATGACATTGTGGTTGAAGATGGAAGAGTGGTTGGCGTCATGTTGCCCGCGGGAGGCGGCGTTGTGCGTGCAGATGCCGCACAAATTGATCGCAATCAAGCCAACATCGCCAAGGCGCAGCCAATTTTTCCATCACGCGCGGATTCAACGATCGCAACGCCAAGTGCTGCATTCATCGGCGCCCGTGCCGTCGTCCTCACCACCGGCACCTTCATGCGCGCCTTGATGCACACTGGCGAAACCAAAATCCAAGGCGGGCGAATCAACGAAGGTAGTGCGGTTGGAATTTCCGCCACATTGAAAAAACTCGGCTTCGATCTGGGACGACTAAAGACGGGCACTCCGCCTCGTCTTGCGCGTGAATCCATCGATTGGGAATCGCTCGAAATTCAGACTGGCGATGAATTTCCAATTCCTTTCAGTGATCTGACGCTTCCGCCGCAAACTTGGCGAGCCAATTTCACCGCCGCTGACCGGAACATCCCAGCCAAATTCGCATCACGCTTCGTTCCTCCCCTTCCTCAAATGCATTGTCGCGTGACACACACGACGCCGGCGGTTCACGAACTCATCCGCGCCAATCTGCATCGTGCGCCGATGTATGCAGGGCAGATTGATGCCGAATGCGGGCCGCGTTATTGTCCATCGATTGAAGACAAGGTAGTTCGCTTCGCGCAGCGCGAATCACATCACATCTTTCTTGAACCTGAATCACTCCACACAAACGAGATTTATTGCAACGGCATCTCGACTTCGCTTCCCGCAGATGTGCAAGAGTTGATCGTGCATGCCATGCCTGGTTGTTCACAGGCGAACATTCTCAAATGGGGTTACGCCGTTGAATACGACATGGTTTGGCCGCACCAGATTGATTCCACTGGCATGACCAAGATTGTTCACGGCTTGTTCCTCGCCGGGCAAATCAACGGTACAAGCGGTTATGAAGAAGCGGGCGGTCAAGGACTTGTCGCAGGCATGAACGCGGCAAGGCTTGCCGTTTCACGCGATCTCATCCGTTTCCGACGCGATCAAGCCTACATCGGCGTAATGATGGATGATCTTGTCACCAAGACGCCGCGCGAACCCTATCGCATGTTCACCAGCCGCGCCGAGCATCGCCTTCGTTTGCGCGCGGAAAACTCGGATGATCGACTAACTCCGCTTGGCCGCGAACTTGGATTGATCGATGATTATCGCTGGAATCTTTATCAGCGCAAGGAAGAGCAGCTCAATGCGATTCGAGATCGCTTCGATCGAATCTTCATTGAGGGCAAAACACTTCGCGAATTCGCTCGCAGGCCGGAAGCGACGATCGAACAAATTGCCTCGCGCCTTGATCAGGAGTTTGATGCACTGCACGTCGAGCGGGTGATGACCGAAGCCAAATACGATGGCTACATCGCGCGGCAGCACGCGGAAATTAAACGCCAGGCCGCAGCCGATACTCAGCGCATTCCTGATTGGTTGGACGTGACCTTCATCGACGGTTTGCGAGCCGAGACCGCCGAAACATTGAAACGATTTCGTCCTCAAACCATGGGGCAGGCCAGCCGCTTATCGGGAATCACCCCGGCTGATTTGACCTTGATCGCCGTCATGATCAAGCGCGGAAAAGAGTCGCTGTTGAGCAAACAGGCAGGCAATTTCGTCGCATGATTCAAGTAGCTCAACTCGCTTTTTGCCGATCACTTGTTTACACTTGCTCCGGAAATCATCGCATTTCCCCGTTACCCCCGCCGCTGTAGCTCAATGGCAGAGCACTTGATTTGTAATCATGAGGTTGTCGGTTCAACTCCGATCAGCGGCTTTTCTTTACCGATCGTTCGCATCATCGATCGCGTTGAATTCATTTCACAAATCTAGTTTCCGCACTGCATTTGAACATTCAGTCGGTAATTTCCCGCCGCGCCGTGATAGCCTGAAATGCGAATGTAGTAGCATCCGGCGCTTATCGCTGTCGGCAAAAGAATCATCGATTTACGAGGGACGCCGTCAATTAAATTGTCGCCTTGATCTGAATCATCATTGCAGCTGACCACTTTCAGGTCATCACACTCGCCCCGATACAAGGTCAGTATCGTGTCGAAATCCGTAACCTGATTGCATGTGCTGATCGTCCCCATCACATTTCCCTCGCATGCCAGTTCGAACTTGTACCAGACATCAGCGCCGTCAGAAAAAGAAGTGCACGGCGCTTGGGGAATCTGCGATCCAGTCTTCATGTTGCTGGCCGCATTGTTGCTTCCAAGAATAGACATCGACTTTTCAGAAGTAACGACTCCCAGGTCAATGGCGTTGAAGCACTCATCGCCATTGATAAATGAATGAACGTGCAATGTTCCCGAACCGGTTTGTCCATTGTAACCGCCCACGCGCACTCGATAACACGATGATGCTTCTAACCGAAATTGCACGCGCGATTGCAGGTTGCAGTTGCTCAGCTGCGCATCATCGTTGCAGGCAATGAGCTGTCCATCTCTAAGCGAACAACGACACCCGTTGACGCCTGCAAATTCATACACGGCGATCTTCGTATCGAAATCCGCGCCGCATGTATCGATTTGGGCTGCATAATTGCCTGCGAACGCCGAAGTTGAAAATCCGAACCAGACATCGCGTTGAAGCTGCGGGTCTTCGCAGCAAAAGGAGCAACCGAGTTCTGCGCGGCCATCCGTCGTTGCGAACGTTGTGCAAAATGGAACATTGTCTTCGACATTGGTGATGGTGTAGTTGACGCAACTATCGTTTGACGGTGCGGGACACTGACCCCAGCCATGAATAATCGCAAGAAGATCATCAACGTTCACGCTGCAATCAGGAATGACATCAGCCAGGCAGGGCAATGAACATGGCTGTGGACATGGCCCCCACTCGTTCACAACCGCGAGCAAATCTTCGACGTTGACGACTCCGTCGCCAACGAGATCCGCAGCGCAGCGGCTGGTGGCGCAACCTGAATGTGCCGCAACATTTTGCATAGGTTTTATTCCTACGCCGTGCTGCTGCGCGAACGCGAAGCTTGCCAGGCCGAGAACGCTTATCAGGACAATAGGACCATACCGCACAAGGAAAACCCGCATGGAAATCCTCTCCTGCCATTGAAACCGTGATCGATGGCTCAACGACAAAGGAAAGGATTTATTGTGCGGGCTTCAACTTTTGTGCTGATTTTTCGTTCGCGCGCGATCTGATTTAATTAATGCAGCTTAATCCCACCCTCAACCTGAACGAACCCCAGGCGCCCTGGTAGCCGGAGACTCGCACGTAGTAATACCCTGCACTTGCTGCGGTTGGCAGATCGACAAGCGATTTGCGATAGAGTCCATTCAACTGACATCCTGGATTGCCGGTGTAATCATCGTTGCATCCCACCAGGATCAATCCGTCGCACGTCCCCCGATAAAGCGTGAGAATGGTGTCAAAATCAGTGGTTGGATCGCAGGTGTTGACTGATCCAATCACATTTCCTCCACAACCAATCTGGAATTTGTACCACACATCCAAGCCGTCCGGGAACGAAGTGCACGGCGCTTGCGGCACCGCCCAACCAGTTTTGAAGTTGCCCGCGGGGAAGTTGTTGCCTACGACATTCAAAGCAGTTGTTGAGGTCACCACGCCAATGTCAATGGCATTCAAGCATTCATCGCCACGCACAAACGAGCGCGCATTCACGACGCCCGCGCCCGAATCGCCGTTGTATCCACCCACGCGAATTCGATAGCACGAATTGTTGACCAATTGGAAGATCACGCGTGATTGCAAATTGCACCCGTTCAAATTCGCATCATCGTTGCAGGTCACAAGTTGCGCGCTCGATAGACTGCCGCAGTTGCAACCATTGACGCCATCAAACCTGTACACCGCAATCTTCGTGTCGAACTCAGATCCACATGTGTCGATCTCCTGCCAATAGTTCGATGCAAATTGAGAAGTTGAGAATCCATACCAGATGTCTTTGTGAACCTGCGGATCGTTAAAGAGAAAATTACACCCCGCTGCTGATGGCCCATCGGTCGTTGCATACTTCGTACAAAAAGGAATCGAAGCATCGGCGCCTGGCAGGTTGGCATAGTTTGCGCAGTTGTCGTTCGCCGGCGCGGGGCAGGGCCCCCATCCATTGATCACTGCCAGAAGATCGTCAACATTGATCCAGCAATCCTGATTGACATCGCCTGTGCAGAAAGTCGGTGGGCAGGTCACGCAGAATCCCCAGTGATTGACCACAGCTAAGAGGTCATCAACGTTGGTGAAGCCATCTGCAATGACATCAGAGGCGCAAAGAGCAGCGCATTGCTGACTACCTGCGATCCCGCCTCGCACAACTGGCTTGGGTTTGACGCCTTGATCTTGTGCGAAAGCAACGGTTGTCAAGCAGAGAAAAATCGCCAGGGGAAGAACAGAAGTTCGGAAATTTCGCACGATGTGTATCTCCTTTTGTCATGCCGGCATTCAATGCATTGCCACTTTCAATGCGACACGCACGCGCCAACCTACACGCCCGCAACCGGATGTATAGCAAAATCTTGAAAATCATCGGTTTCACTCGCAAAGTTGATCGGAGACCCCGTGCTGGATATGCTGGCGACTCTGTTCGGCCGAGTACCCAAGTGGACAAAGGGGACAGACTGTAAATCTGTTGGCTTTACGCCTTCGAAGGTTCGAATCCTTCCTCGGCCACTTTTTTGAGAGTTCTTAGAGGGGTAATTGGTGGTTGGTGATAGTGATTGGTGATTGGTGATTGGTGATTGGTGATTGGTGATTATGGGGGAAGATTTTCCGATGAACGAATCATCGGGGTGTAGCTCAGCTTGGTAGAGCGCTTCGTTCGGGACGAAGAGGCCGTAGGTTCAAATCCTATCACCCCGACTTTTCGAGAGATGAAGCGCTTCGACGAATGCGTCGAAGGCCTTTTGTAATGGAGGCAACTGTTCTATTGGCTGATATCGTCACAATGACGCCGATGGTTTCCGTCCAACTATCACGAACGGCCGTACGTTGCCCAGCGTAACAATCGCAAAGAAAAAGGATGTGATGCTGCTATCACGCCGCTGTACATCGGTCACGCCACCAGCGCGCAACACGCTGGTGTACTGGGCTTCGTGACGAACATCAGCCAGAATGCAAGCGCCGCCTAGCTTGAGCACCCGTGCAATCTCGCGCACGGCCACGGCACGCTCGTCTGCCTTGTAGACGTTATGGATCGCCGCGTTCGAAACAATGACATCGAAGTGCCCATCGGGAAATGGAATCTGCCGCATGTCGGCGGTCTTAATCGTCACGCGATCGACAACGCCTTCGCGCCGCGCGTTTTCAAGAGTAGCGTCGGGATGGTTGCCGGAGAGATCCTGGGTCTGCCAGATGTCGATGCCAACCGCAGTGCCAGTCGTCAGGCGCTTGGCGGCGCCCATGAGCATGACGCCAAGGCCGCAACCGACATCAAGCACCGTCTCATCGCCGCGCCAACCGCCCGGCTTCAGATTTAGCAGCCACTCGCGCTCGCGGATCTTGCCGTACTTCGCTGAAAAGTACATGTAGCTGCCCATTCCCAGGCAAGCGATCGTCATCGGAGCCAGCGAACGCTCCAATCCTTTCCAGGGCAGCACGCCAAAGTACGAAAGCGCGCTTACGAGCAGAGCAACCGAACCTACAATGAACAAGTTGCGGACAACGCCGGGCGCGTCGATTCCGTAGTCAGGCCGCAGACTTGAATGTGTGGGATTCTCCACTGCGAATCTCCTTGAACGATGGGGAAAGATCGTTCGTCCATCTTAGAGGATTTGCTTGCCTTGTCTGCAATGTGTTGCTGCACGCCAGAAGGTTGATGCAACAGGCGAGGGTTTTGTTCGGGCAACAAAGTTTCCGAGAGTGTCTCCCAAATGACGACGCACGTGAATAATCTTTATCCGAATGAACACCGCCGAAGCCAAAACCGTCCTCGCCTCGGAGCTGCGGAAGTATCGTTCGCGCTCCTACGCTGTACTTCGGCAACATATCGGCACGCATGTCGAATTCATCGCCGCAGCGCCGTCGGGCAAGCAATATCAAGTCGAGGTCGAGTTCTTTTGGGATGACAAGTGTAACGGCCACATTCGTGTGATGGGATCAATCGATGATGGCGGCTTGCGTGCATTGATGCCGCTTACCGACTCATTTATCCTGAGTCCCCGGACGTTAATCGTCTAACCATTTGCTGTTTATGTCCTTAGCCACGGAAATCATCACGGCTCGACTCATCCTGCGGCCCCTTGAAAAGTACGACGCCGCTGACGTGTTTGCCTATGCAAAAGATCGCGATGTTGCTCGTCACACATCTTGGTCTGCCCACCGCTCGATCGATGACGCCCACGCGTTCATTGATCATGTCTTGAAATATCGAAACATCACGCCTGGAAATTTTCAGTTGACATGGGCCATGCGACTAACCACTGACGGCGCGGTCATTGGCACGATAAGTCTAGTTCAGGACAGCGTGGACACGGCGCATACGGATTACGTTTTGGCAAAGCCATATTGGGGTCGCGGATTGACGACCGAAGCGCTGAACGGCATCGCGGAATGGGCGTTCTATCATCTGCCCAACTTGGCCATTCTGCGGAGCGGCTGCTTGAGCCAGAACCGCGCATCGTGTCGCGTGTTGCAAAAGTGCGGCTTCACGCTCAGTGGCGTTGAGCGGATCACCTTTGGAAAGAAGTTCGATCATCAAACTCTTGAAGTGTCAAATTTTGAAAGGCGTAAGAGCCGCTCAGCTGGCAGCTAGTGCGACTTGATTCGAATCGTAGCATGAAGAGTGCGGCTATCTCAGCCGCACGTTCCAGCGGACCGGCCCCGCATCCAAGGGTGCTCCATCGAAACTGATTCGTTCGAACACGTGATGTGCTGCGAACAAGATAAGAGGATAGATATGACTGTGAAGCGAATGGACAACGTCCTCATCGTTGTCGACGATCTTGAAGCCGTGAAGGCCTTCTTCATTGAGCTCGGCCTGAAACTCGAAGGCGAGACGACCGTTGAAGGGCCTTTGATCGGTAAACTGATCGGACTCGCCCCTCACGATGTTCGTGCCACCTTGGTGATGTTGCGGACTCCCGATGGCCAAGGCATAGAGCTTGACAAGTTCCACACACCCAACCCGATCAGGTTTGGTCCTGTGGATGCGCCGGTGAATACGCTGGGCATTCGTCGCATTATGTTCGCGGTTGATGGCATCGACGCAGTCGTCGCACGCATGCGCGCCCACGGCGCTGAACTTATTGGCGAAATGCAGTATGGGAATACATACAAGCTCGCCTACATCCGCGGGCCCGAAGGCATCATCGTCGCGCTTGCAGAGCAGCTTGGTTAGGGCGTGTTCGACATAGAACATCCTTTGCAGCCAATCCGCTCTTTCAAGGGAACGCAAAAAAGGATGAACTGCGGTACTATCACGCTAACTTTTTCCCCTTCAGCAATAACGAACCTTAAACGAAGATATCTCTTTGGAGTCCGCCATGCGACGCATCGTTCTTCTCTGCATCACTGCATTCTGCACTGCCTGCTCCAGCACGCATTCGCAGCGAGTTGTCACCGCAGCCAAGCCTGCTGACAAAGCTGCGTTGCTCGATCGCATCAAGAGTCTCGCAGGCACTTGGGAAACCTCCGGCCCAGATGGCAAGAAGATGACCGTCACCTATCAGGTCACCTCCAGCGGTTCAGCAGTGCGCGAAGTCATGTTCCCAGGCACGCCAACTGAAATGACCAACATGTACACGATGGACGGTCCAAATCTCCTCATGACGCACTATTGCGCCATGGGAAACCAGCCGCACATGACCGCTTCATCAAACGCCACGCCCACCACCAAAACCACTGGCGCATCAACTTCCGCAGCAGCGGCAAATGCGAGCGATGCAGCGAGCAACCGCATCGCATTCAAAACCGCAGGCGTCAGCAATCTCACCGCTCCCGATCAAATGTACATGGGACAGATGACCCTCACCTTTGTCGACAACGATCACATTCGACAAGAATGGCAAACAATCAAGAACGGCACGCTCGTCAAAGAGATGCAAACAGACATCGATCTGACGCGAAAACAATAACGTCGGGTGAAAAGTCGACAAGTCGAAAAGTCGACACGTCGACATGGAAAGGGCAAAACGTCGAAACGTCGACACGGCGACATCAAAACTGCGAAACGGCGAAACATCGACCAAAAAAATAAAGAAGCGTCGCATCGCCGCGCTACTCCTTCATTCAATGCCAACTAACCGCCCATCCGACTTGTCAACGTGTCGACTTGTCGACTTCCCGCCATGTCGATTTGTCGACTTGTCGACTTTTCGACTTTTCGACTTTTCGACGTGTCGACGTTTCGACGTTTCGCCGTGTCGCCGTTTAAACCCCGCTTGTGCCTTGCGTTTTGCGTGCTGCTGCACGCTCTAAGCGGTGTTCGATCTGCTTGATCAACTTGCAAACACGGGCGTTCTTCTTTCGCTGCGCGAAAGACCACATGGGGCGCCTTCGTCTGTCTTCAACTGCAGACATGTCGAATACCGCAATACACTACCTCACCGCTTTGCTGCAAGTGGGTATAGTCTTACTATGTCGCGATCGGTTCCCATCTGCCGATCGTCTCCAGCAGTCAGACGCCACCCGTCTGAACACGATGCTGCCCACATGTCCCGTTCGCCAATTGCAGGCGAACACCTTTGCGTGATGAAACCACGCGAATTCCGGATGTGGCCGAGTGACTCTTCAAGGGAGTGCCGCCATGTCCGATTCTTCTTCACAATTGCACGCGCTTGTCCATGAACGATTTCTTGCAGCCTTCGGACCGCCCGACAGTTCATTGGGGCGCGACGACCACTGGTCGCTCAAACCCTCATCCAGCACGCTCAGGATTAACGTGCTCGTCAATGGCACTGCAAACAATCCAGCAGTTTGGGTGTTTGATCCTAATGACAATCGCGATGGAGTATTGCGAACAATCATCACAGATGAAGACACGCTGAACAAATTGGTCGCAACCATTCAGCAACGAATTGATCAAGCACGAACGAAAGGGATCGGAACTTCATAAGCATCCAGCCACACGCATCGCACATGAATGAACAGACCTGCCCTCACAGACCTGCTTGATTCACTGTAATGCGCACTGATCCACGGAGAAAGGGATCGCCATGGCCGAACATAATGGCCAGGAATACTCGGGAGCAGCGCGCAAGAGCCGAACGTACCTCGAAAGCTTTCTTGCACACATTCGTCGCCAAGACCTTCCCGATGCCGCAGCGATGATCGAGTCAATTGAGAGCGCCCTTGGTGATCCTTCGCTGTGGACCGCAGATCGATTCCCCGCAGACGCCGATCAATCGCCGCCTTCGCAGGAACAAGCAAGCGAGTAAGGTGGGTTTCGCGCCCCCAGCGATTTCCCGTCGCGGAACCCCCCCAAAAAATCGCCCAATGCTGCGCCCCTCCCCAGCCCAGCGTCGGGCACTTTTTTTTGCCACATTCCCTACTTCTTTATAGGAATCATCACATCTTGAAATCAAAGAATTGAGTTTCTAAAATCAAGTGCGTCCACTTGTTTTCTGAGGGAATCTACAGCAATGCTCGATCGCACCGTTGAACGATTGAAGCACGAATTCGGCGACTCCAACTACATCACTCAGGCTGCATCCATCGTGCGCTACCGCTGGCAAGTCCAGCGCGGATGCGGCCACGCTCCGCTCAGCGTCGCGATCGATCACGATGGTCGTCGCGGCAGTTGCAGGGTGTGGATCTTCGATCCCGGCGCCCCTGCCGATGAAGCAGCCTGCTACTTCGACATCAGCGACCCCGAGCAACTTGAATCAGTCATCTCCCAGATTCGCAGCCGTTCTATCGATCAACCGCCTGGTGGATCAATCCCGCACATGGAAGCATCAAAAGCGCGGCCCCAGCCCTCTTCCCCAGCCCTCTCCTCAAGCCCCTCTTCCCAAGCCCACAGCCTCCAAACGAGACGCGTCCAACGACGCGACTGATTTCTCGATAACATGCCCGCTTTGAAAGTAGGCAAAACATTCTTCCGGAACCCGTCAAAACTCTTGTCATCGTCGATGATGAACAACACATTCTCATCATGCTTCAACAGAAATTTCAGAAGCAGGGCTTTCAGGTCTTCGTCGCTGAGAACGGCCGCGCTGGACTCGACATTGTCACCCGCGAAAAACCATCGCTGGTCATCACCGATTACAACATGCCGCTGCTTAACGGCATTGAACTCGCCACTCGGCTCAAGGGTCAACCCCAAACCGCATCCATTCCCGTAATCATGTTCACAGGCAAAGGCCACCGCATCGATGTCGCTGACCTTGCTCAGACCAACATCAAGCACGTGGTTCCCAAGCCATTCAGCCTGAAAGACCTGCAAAAGCTTGTAGTAGAAACAGTATAAATCGCCCTCCTCTTCAGCAGGCTACAATACTTTCGACCGGGATTACCGCTATGGATAGAGCTGATCGCAACCTTATCGACGACCTCCTCGATCAATTCCAAATGCCATCCGGTATTTGCCACATCCTCAACCATTGGAAAGACACGCGCGCCCATTTGCACCCATCAGAGAAAGCGTTCATCCGCACCTTGCATTCCCAATTGAACGCTGAACAACATCCTGTGGTCGTGCAATTTCCAAAACCCAGCGCCGATTTGCACGATTTGCCTACGAATACCTCTAAGAATTAATAAACAGCCGAGGCTGTCTGTGCGGGTGGTTGGCGGTTTCGTGGGGGGTGGGGCGTGGGATGCGTTTATCCAACCCCGTTGGCGGGTCTTGCTTGCGGAGCGCTTGAACCAACCCTACACCCTTGCAATGCAGCGTCATGGTGATAGATTATTGTCAGCGGCGGGAAGCATAGCCCGCCGCTGCCCCCCGAGAATCGCCCGATGCTGAACCCCCCGCAAGCATCGGGCGTTTTTTTGTTTGGGCTGGGCACAGTGACACAAGCTATCATTTTCAATTGGGGGAGCCACTCTACTCCAGAAGGTTTCACAGGGGACTCATGAGAGATACATCAAATATGTTCAACGATACGTTGACGCGGTTAAGGCAAGAGTTCGGCGAAACCCCCTTCACTTCCAAAACGGTCGATGGCATGCATTACCGTTGGCTGGTCTCCCGCAATGAAATTCGCCGTGCTCCGCTTTCTGTTGCGATCGATCAGCGACATGATTCATGCCGCGTGTGGCTGTTCGATCCTGCCATGACCGGCGAATCAGCATGCACGTGGTACGATATTGTTGCGTTATCTGACTTGGACCAAGTGGTCCAAACGATTCGGGAACGACGGGCATAAAAAAAGCGGCCTGTGGAGCAAGCTCACACAAACCGCCTTCCGGGGGCATTGAGTGCTTCCGTCATCGACAACTTCGCTGCACTGTCATTACTCATTTTCTGATAATTCCTTCCATGGACGAAGCGGAACACAAATTGATCGAACGACTCTTGGCCGAAGCTGAAATGCCTGCAGGTCTGCGACTTATTCTTTCCAATTGGCTATACGCGCATCACCACTTGCTCCCATCCGAGAAGGCCATGCTGAAACAATTGGAATCGACCTTTTTCAATCCGCAAAGCGCAGGTCAGGTGCAGTGGCCAAAACCATGAAGCCCCAGACCGCTGCCGACTTCAAGCAGATCAGTTAGAAACTCAGGTCAGAGCTCACATTCTGATCTGCGGTTGTTCCTTCTCGCTCAACTCGAAACGTTCCTGCTCGACTCGATTCACTCATCGCCTTGAAAAACGCATGCATGCACTCCATCGCATGGCTTGCATCCTGCACAGCGCAACCCCCCAAATGCCGTTCGAACACTTCCGCGAACTCGCGATCTTCAGCAATAAACTGGGCGAAAATTTTCATTTCTTCCGCATAGACAACCGCTGCCACCGGGTCATGATTCGTCATCGCGCTGCCCCATTTATCCATGGCGGCGATAAACGAACCTAATCGCGGATGCTCTTGGCGACCACTCATGCTGCACCTCACTCATGAATGATCATCCGCTTGAAAAACATATTACATATCGGCATGTGAACCGATTCGCATACCCAACAAGCACATCAACAACGATTCTTCCCTTCATTGCCCCATTGCCCCGCTGCCCGTGGGGCCTTCTCACTTGCATCGTTTGAACTGCGCTTGTTCTTCATTGGTACTTGCTGGGCGTGTCTCTCGTGAATGGTCTTGCCAAGCTGTGCTATTCGTTCATCCGCTTCTATCCTCAGCTCCACAGTCTGCTGATAAATATCCCTTGCCCGTTCCTTGACAACCGTGGCTGCGGAACAAAGTCTCCTCGACAAAGCCCGTTGATTAGATCGCATCTCGCGCATCAGTATAGCGTACGGCGCATCATGGTGATACACTGTTGTCAGCGGCGGAAATGCAAATTCCCGCCGCTGCACCCCGAGAATCGCCCGATGCTGCGCCCCCAGCGTCGGGCGTTTTTTATTGACAACGAATGTGCATTTTGGCATCATGAACGTGCCCCCCCACATGCGCCCGGTCGCCATCCTCCCCGATTGGCCCGGGCGTTTTTTTGGTGATCGGGCAAGATCATGGTATACTGTTCTTAATAGGTCGCTGCTTCATACGCAGCATCACCCAGCAGTTGGGCGTCACCCGCTCATTACAACGCTGCCCACCTCCCGGTCGCATAATGCAGCCACTTCCGCATCCAAGGATAGAGTGCGGACCTCGGACTTGGTTTTCACTTTCCGTTACAGGGAGAAGTGCAATGTCCGAGCCCATCGATCTCCAAGCCCTCGCTCACGCCAAGTTTCAAGAAGCATTCGGTAAGCCTCACAACCGCCAGAGTGGTGGCGACCATTGGTCACTGCGGCCATTTGAAAATGCAAACGTCATCCACGTGATGTTAAACGGCACGCGCCTTGGCCCCAATGTTTGGGTCTTTGATCCACATGATCAAGACGATGGAATTTTCAACTCCATGATTGACAGTGTTCACCAGATCGAGGCATCAATCTGCAAGATTCGGGATCGACTTGAATCCGCAACCCAGAGACAGCGCGCATACGAACTCGCACGTGATGACCGTAACGCGCCCATCAGCGCTTCTGAATTCAATCCACCGCCTGACAGCAGCAAAGTCGCGCCAAGCAACGACTTGGCTTAAGAAGAGTATCTGTTGCTTTACGAAAGCAGCGGCGTATGCTTCATTACGCAGTAACTGCTTCTATCAGTTGCTGCCAGCAGTTCCCGCGCCACCCGCAGGAACACCATGCTGCCCACCTTTCCCGGTCGCAATCGCGACCCTTTTCGCACCGAAGGTAAACTGCGAACTACGGACGTGGCAAGTGATTTCCTCTTGCAGGAGCGCTTTTATGTCCGACTCTTTAACTCTTTATGAATCTGTCCACGCACGTTTTCGTCAAGAATTCGGTCCGCCTTTGCACACGCTTGGCAAGGATGATAACTGGTGCCTTCGCATCTCCCCCAAGGCGCAGTCAATCAAACTTCTTCTAAACGGTTCGCGAGAAGAACCCGCATTGTGGGTTTTCGATCCACATCCCGAAGATGAAGTGTTCAGACAGCTCATCACCCACACCGATCAACTCGATGCTGTCATCGATAACATTCGCGCACGCGTGCGCCGCGCCAGCGGTTTGCTCGATTCTCATTGACAACGATTTGATCGTTTGGCAGAATGCTGCTTTAACCCCGTCCCCGGAAAGCGCCCGGTCGCCATCCTCCCCGATTGGCCCGGGCGTTTTTTTGTTTTTGGGTACGAAGTATTTTGGAACTCGATGCACATCTATTCGTCAACTATGGTAGGATTCCGTAAGGAGCTATTTCATGGACGCGAAACAGATCAGACAATCGATTGTCGAATACAAAAAGCACCTCAAAGCAAGTGAGGGTTGCGGTGTTGTTTTCAGCGAAACTGGGCCGGCCAATATGGCAATTGTCGAGGCGCTTTTGAGTGCTTTAGAATCGCAAGAGCGCAGAATCGCTCAACTTGAAAAGAACACTCCGCTCGCGTTTACCTAAGATGCTGTCGTCGAGGGCTGCATGGAATACGCAACGAATGGGCATTTGAACGGACACACCAACGGGAACGGGATTGCCACGCCACAACCGAAATATGCACCCCTGAGCAGTGTGTGGGAAGGAAGTGACATCGAACTACTCGAAGCGATGCTGAACTTCTACCCCAGCATCAAGCCATCGCCAATTCTCGATGCAACGTACAACACTGGCAGAATGTGGAAAGGCAGCAAGCGCCGCGTTGTTTCGATGGATATCGACCCGAAATACAAGACTGACATCGTTGGCGACAATCGAATCATGGAAGGCGTTGCGTCTCGGCGTTTCGGTGTGGTCGTTTACGATCCGCCGCATGTTGGACCCCAAGGTCGCGATAAAAGCGTGAAGCGATTCGATGAAGATTTTGGCGCGCACGTTGAATGCGGCAAAGAACACAACTGGACACTGAGCTATCTCTATCCGCCGTTCTTGGAACAGGCAAAGCGCATACTCAAACCAAATGGTCTGCTACTCGCCAAGATCACCGACATGGTGAACAGCCATCGCTCGAAATGGGCGCACTGCGACTTCATGCGAATGGCTGAAGAAGCTGGTTTCACCGTTTGCGATTTGATCGTCAAGATTCGAAACGGCCCAATGATTTCAAACAAGTGGCAACACGCGCACCATGCCCGCAAACGACATTGCTTTTGGATTATTTGTCGGAATGGGACATCATGCGAACGAGAAAGATACCATTAAGTCTCGCGAAAATGGTCATTTAACCCATTGATGATTTGCTCAATGGACTTGCCTTCATTCATGTGTGCTGACCATGATCGCCCGGGATGTAACGTATCCCAATCGGAGCGGCGCTGACCGTGTCGTGTCCTGCCCGGATCATTCAAACCAAATCCGTCCACTTTTGCATTCCAGACTGGACGAAAGCGTGCGATAAGAAGTGCTTCCGCAACTTCGATCCAAATCGGAGTTACCACTAGATACCGGCAAAGAAAGTCGGCCAACTCAAGGTTCTCACAGGCATTGATTGATTGCGCATGTTTTCGAAGGCGGCCAAAAAGCGCGGGAGGCTGATTATGTTCTATGTCCTGTAGAGGCGCAGCCGCACCTCGTCGACTACCTGCTGGAATGGCCTTTCCGACGTAAATGGGCTTATCCTTGCCGGACACCGGCGCGTAATGTTCGAACGCCCCGCGGTAATACAGCAGGTAGACGCCCGCGCCCGGGAATGATTCGGCGGGCGGCAATGGCTCGGGAGGTCGAGCCAGAAGCGCAGCCACAACGGTGTCGGCAATCGTGCGATAATCTAATGGGTCAAACTCGCTTGGCACCGGCTTCTCCGTGAGGCCGATAGGATAGCGTTTTTTGCATTCGTCAACGCGGTGGCTTCTCCCCTGCCCACTTCGCAAGCTGCACGATTGCGGCGACGAATAACGCACCGATGAAGCAACAAGTCTTCCATCGCATGCGCGCATTGTACTGCGCAGCGCACCCAGTCTGCGCACTGACGAGCCGAAACCACCTCTCATTTACTCCAGTGGCCCGCTCATTTAGCTCGATGAGCCGCTCGTTTACCTCAATGAGTCATTCGTTTACCTCAATGAGCCGTTCATTGAGCTAAATGAGTCATCCATTGAGCTAAATGAGTCATCGATTGAGCTAAATGAGTCATCGATTGAGCTAAATGAGCCATTCATTTAGCTCAATCACTCGTTCCTTGGAATAAATCGGCGAAATTTTTCGCACTTTTTCTTAACCGAAGTTTTCCCCGCGCCGATTGTTTTCACCATCGAAATTGTCAGACCAACTACTTCTCGCACGTTTACAACAGGAGATCAGGGCAATGCCGTCAGATTACATTCCGTCAGACGATCATAATTTTTTGGCCTGGGCGCAAGCGTTCAGTGGGGGCATATCAGCTGATCCCCTGCGCTATATGCTTACTTCCGGAATCGCTACAGCAATAGCTGCAACGGTGACGACTTTCCAAGACGCACTTGCGGTGACTGATTCCAAGGCAACGCGAACTGAACCAGCCGTGGCAGCAAAGGACATCGCGCGCTTCGGCTGCGAATCGTTGTGCAGACAGTACGCGATAATCATAAAGGACAATGCAGGAATTGCGCCGGAGGACAAGATCGCCATTGGCGTTCGCCCGCCGAATAGCCACAGGGAACCAATCGACGCCCCGAATACTTCGCCGTTGATCAACGTTCTTGGCAATGGGCCGGGACAGCAGACCTTGCGTTACGCAGATGCGACAACGCCCGATTCGCGCGCCAAACCCTTCGGCTATGCAAATTTGCAGTTGTTCCTTGGCGTGGGCACAGAAGAAAGCATGCCCCTATCGCAATGCCAGTTCTACGGCGCGTTCACGCGAAACCCGATCGATGTTGATTTCGATGAAACGCAAGACGGCCAAGTTGCCACCTACTACGCGCGATGGGCAAATCAGAAAGGCGAAGTCGGGCCGTGGTCAGTTCCGATCAGCTTCCGCATCGCAGCGTGATTGATTTCGGCGTTTCTTTTTTCGACATTCGCTGGAGATAAATAAAATGGAAACACTTCTTGATCAAACTGAAGCAGTGAGAACGCGCGTGAAAAAGCAGGTTGTACGTTGCCCGCAAACTGCGCCGGTCTTGGGAATCTTGAACAGCACTCCACTCCAGCACTTGCTGCGCTTTGCAGACATTGAATCGCCCGAGTTGCGCAAAAAGCCCAAGGGAGCGGCAGGATTGCATTTGTATATCGCCAAGACGAAGAAAGGTCTTGCGCCGCTTTCCGATGCACGGTTCTATCGCGTGGTCACCAGAAGTCCCATCTCAATCAGTTTCGAAGATGAAGATGAAAATAAAGATGTGACGTATTACGGGCGCTGGGTTTCAAACCGTGGCGAGACTGGTCCGTGGTCTGAACCGTTGTGCCTCAATGTGATTCCGTTGAAATAAATTCAAACCAACCTCTTATCAGGAGATATGTCATGTCGATCATTGGAAAAACAGAAAAACGCGGCAAGCACTTGCCGATGGAAAAAGTTGTGAACCCGATTCGCATCGTGAGTGCAGTGAAGAACACGACGCATTTGACGGTGACGTTTAATCAACCCGTGGTGGTGCGCGGCCTACCCAATTGGACAACGAGCGTGGAAGGCCCAACCGTTGTAAGTGTGACCTCGCCTTCGCCCGCAGTGGTTGTTGCGACTTTCTCCGCAACAATCGCAGCGGCAACAACCATGAGCGTGGAACCCACTGACCCAGCAGTGCGCAGTATGTCTGGAGGGTACGTGGCTGACACAATGTTTCCCGTTAGCTGAGTTGCCGCCTGTTGCTCCGCAAGTGGTTTCGATCACGGGCGCTGAAGTTGATCGCGCGCTTCAGATCGAGTTCGATCAGCCAATGCAGGACAACACAGGTTCAGCGCCCGAGCCGACCAAGGTGAATTGGTACACCGGTAGCAACTGGTATCGCAACGGCGATCGAGGGATGTGGATCGATGACCATACCTGGCGGTGCGAGAACATGACGCTTCGCGGCCCGGATGCGACGCCTGCCAAGGTGCAGTACTTCGATGATGACGGGTTCGTTGGTGTGAATGGTTTGAGTACGGGTTCGTTTGATTTGGTCTATCCGTATCCGTAAATCTTTGTTCACCGCAGAGACGCAGAGGACGCGGAGAGAGCAAGAAATAATTTTTTTCTCCTCTGCGCTCTCTGTGTCTCTGTGGTGAATTTGATCGAGGTGAGTTATGAGTGATGTATCTGAAATTGTTGATGTTGGTTCAACCTCGAATCACGGAGCGATAGTCGCAGTGCCCCCACTGCCGCGTTGCACTGTGCGAGTGCGCGCGGCAGTGGCTGGGGATTTACCATTCATCGATGCGTTGCAGAAGATGCATGGTCACATGGTGGGGTTCTTTCGCTTGCCGCAACTTGAGAAAGAGATTGAAGCGGGGAATATTTTGATGGCTGAAGAAATAGGCATCAAGGCATCAAGGGATCAAGGCATCAAGGGACAGAATGTCCCTAATCAACCCTCGGTGCCTGGATGCCGCCCCCACGATGCCTCGATGCCTCAGTCCATTCAGATTGGTTATATCTTCTTTAAAGATCAATACATGAAACGCGACGATGTGGGAATCGTGTATCAGTTGAATGTAATGCCGTTGCGGCATCGTCATTTAGTTGGTGCGACGCTTGTGAAAGCTGCGTTTGAAAAAGCTGCGTATGGTTGCAAGCTGTTTTGTTGCTGGTGTGCGCAGGATATTCAAGCGAACTGGTTTTGGGAATCGATTGGATTTGTTCCTCTTGCATTTCGTACAGGATCACGCGCGAAGCAACGCACGCATATCTTTTGGCAACGTCGTGTGCGCGATAATGATGATGTAACGCCGTATTGGTATCCCGCGAAAACGGATAACGGTGCGGTTGCAGAGGAAAGACTTGTGTTGCCGATTCCACCGGGAACGCATTGGCGTGATGCAAAGCCGATGGTGCTGCCTGGCCTTCCGCAACAGATGCCGGAACTTCCTTTGCAGTTGCCTGGTGGACAACCATTGCGGACCAGACCGGAGAAGCCGAAGCTATCGCGCAATCAACGTGCTGCGATCATGCGTAGTCAATCGAAACATATGGGTGGAACGCCTCTGGGAAAGAAAGCGGTGATCCGAGGCGGTCGAATCAAGTACGTGGATCGACCGGACTACGTTGCAGAGTTGGATGCGCCGGATGAGTTGATGGCTGAGCCTAAGGTGAAGCGCGAGAAGAAGCCTCGACAAAAGGTCGATCCAGAACACGCCAAGGCAGCGCGCGAGTTGCGTGATCGATATTTGGAGCAGGTGAATGCAGATCGTTTGTTACCGGGAGCGGTTGGCAAGTGGGATGTCTCTCGTCAACTTGAAACGCCGCCTGCGAAGCTTGAACCTGCAAAGCTATTGAACGCTGCGTGAGTGGTGAATGTGCGTTAGAATCTTCCTCGTGGGCGCTTTGCTCGCGCCGAGTTTGCGAACATCAATTGAGGAAGAATCATTGAAGCAGAAGATCACAGGTATCGGAGGCGTTTTCTTCAGGTCGAAGAATCCCGCCAAACTTGCTGCGTGGTACAAGCAGCACTTGGGCTTGCCGATTGAAGATGGCTGGCCGGGATGTCAATTCCATTGGCGCGAAATGAAGAATCCCAAGAAGCAAGGCGCCACGGTGTGGAGTGCGTTCAAGGCTGACACGGATTACTTTGGCAAGGGCAAGCCGCTTCACAACGCGCCGCAAGGACACATGATCAACTATCGCGTTGACAATCTGAAGAAGATGCTGGCGCAGATGAAAAAAGAAGGCGTGTGGATTGATCCCAAATCAAAGCTCCAAGCGACTGAGTACGGCAAGTTCGCGTGGATTAAAGATGGCGAAGGCAATCGAATCGAACTGTGGGAACCGCCACCACCTCAGCGGCCTGCAACACCTGCTGCGCCCAAACGCAAGCAGCGCCGATCGCGAAAAGGTTAGTTGTGGTGCGTTAGGCAGTGGTCGTGCAGAGATGAAATGGATGGTGATGAAAGATCAAGTTGATGCCGCTGTATGACAACATCGGGCGCAGCTATGCAACGCACCGGCGGCCGGACCCGCGGATTGCAGCAGCAATTCATACTGCACTTGCAGACGCAACAAGCGTGGTGAACGTCGGCGCGGGAACAGGTTCATATGAACCAAACGACAGAAATGTGATTGCGGTTGAACCAAGTGAAGTGATGATCAAGCAACGTCCTTCTGGCGCGGCTCGCTGCGTGCAGGGATCGGCTGAAGAGTTGCCTATAGAGACAAAATCCGTTGATGCAGCGATGGCGATTCTCAGCGCTCATCATTGGAAAGATCTTGAGCAAGGCCTTCGTGAGATGGTGCGGGTCGCGCGCAAGCGTGCTGTTCTGCTTACATGGTTGCCTGAAGCGCCGGGTGCAACGCCGTTCTGGCTGACTGAGGATTACTTTCCGGAAATCGCAGCACATGATCGCACGATTTTTCCCAGCGCTGCGGCGCTGAGTGCAATGTTCGAACGCACCGCACCGGGAGGCACTGTGCGGATGACGCCAGTGCCCATTCCGCATGATTGCATCGATGGATTGCTGTGTGCGTATTGGCGAAGGCCTGAATCGTATCTCAGCGGTGAATTGCGAAGTGCGATGTCGAGCTTCGCGCGGATAAATGCTGAGCATGGTTTGGCGAAACTCCGCGCCGATGTTGCAAGCGGACGCTGGACCGAACGTAACCATTCGCTCTTAGCACTTGATGTGCTTGATGTGGGATACCGGATCGTGTGTTGTGAATTGCCGTGAAATTGATGTCGCAAGGAAGACGATCGAAAGACTTCGGCGTGTGAATCGAAGATTCATAGAATGAAGTTCTTGTTCTGTGAAAAGTTAGCTTGATTCGATTTCCTTTCTCGATATCAATCGGGTTCAATTGAACGGAAAAGAGAAACAAATGATGCAGACCCGCAAACTCGGCAACAGCAATCTTGAAGTCTCATCCATCGGATTGGGCTGCATGGGGTTGAGCTTTGGTTACGGGCCGGCCGTTGATAAACAGCAGGGAATTGCGTTAATCCGCGCTGCGGTTGAGCGCGGCGTCACGTTCTTTGACACCGCGGAAGTGTACGGCCCATTTGTGAATGAAGAACTCGTTGGAGAAGCGCTCGCCCCGTTTCGCGATGATGTGGTGATCGCCACCAAATTCGGATTCAAGAATGGCAAGGGGTCAGAAGGATTTGACAGTCGCCCGGAGAATATCCGCGCGGTTGCAGAGGCATCGCTCAAGCGGCTGCGAACCGATCGCATCGATCTTTTCTATCAGCATCGTGTCGATCCGAATGTGCCCATTGAGGATGTCGCCGGCACGATGAAGCAGCTTATCCAGCAAGGCAAGGTCAAGCACTTCGGCATGTCTGAAGCGGGCGTTCAAACAGTGCGTCGCGCTCATCAGGTGCAACCCGTGACTGCGCTGCAAAGCGAGTATTCGTTGTGGTGGCGCGAACCTGAAAAAGAAATCCTGCCGATGTGCGAAGAACTCGGCATCGGTTTTGTTCCGTTCAGTCCTTTAGGCAGAGGCTTTCTCACCGGCGCCATCAGTGAGAAGACCACGTTCGACAAGACCGACTTTCGCAATACCGTGCCGCGCTTTTCGCAGGAAAATCGCAGGGCCAACCAATCACTTGTCGAATTGTTAAGCCAGATTGCTGGCAGCAAAAACGCAACGCCGGCGCAAATTGCCCTTGCATGGTTGCTTGCCCAACATCCCTGGATCGTTCCCATACCAGGAACCACCAAAGTGCATCGATTGGAAGAGAACATCGCAGCAGCGAATATCGAATTGAGCGGCGATGATCTAGACCAAATTGAAAATGCTTTGGCAGAGCACCCAGTGCAAGGCGAACGATATCCCGCACACTTGCAGCAAACGGTTGGCCGTTAGCGCATCACAAATATTGAACGCACAGGTCAAACATGAACGGTTCAGACACGCGTCGATAACCTATCCTGTTGCAAACAACTCGCACGGATTAATCTTCGCTTATTTCGCCGGGAGCGTTTACGCGCCATCCGGAATTTCCGGCTCGACGAGTTTCGCCAGTTGCTCAAGCGATTCCTGCCAGCCGAGGTAACACATTTCTGCGGGAATCACTGCGGGCACGCCTTCTTGCGTGATGTTGATCTCAGTTCCGCAGAGCACTTTTTTCAGCGTGACCGTGACATTCATTTCGCCGGGCAAATTTTGGTCATCGAACTTATCGGTGTAACGAATGCGTTCATGGGGAACGAGTTCGAGATATTTGCCGCCGAATGAATGGCTTTTCCCAGTGGTGAAGTTGGTGAACGACATTTTGTGTCCGCCGCCAACCCGCGCATCCATGCTGTGCATTTTGCCCGTGAACCCATACGGCGGCAGCCACTTGACCATCGCATCAGGATCAAGAAACGCGCGATACACCCGCTCAGCCGGCGCGCGAAGCACACGATGAAGACGAATAGTGTTACCTGCGGATTTGGCGGATGGAGAATTCGTTGTGGAAGTTTTCGTTGCTGTCATTTATCGCTCCTGTCACTTGAATGATCCAAATTCGGATGCTTACGTTGAAGCATCCTTGCGTTCGAACATCAGGGCATTGTAGTCCAGATCCTCCAATGGCTTGCCAAGTTCGCGAAGCATGACGAGAATCTGCGCGCGGTGATGCACTTCATGAAATGCAAGTTGCGTCAGCAGATCGCCTGCAGTGCATGTGATGTGGTAGCGTTTGTTGGCGCGCGTATCATCGGGAAAACTCAGCCAGGTTATTTTCCTGAACCAATCCTTCTCCTTTGCAATGGAATCGCAAACATTCTTTTCCTGCTCGCGCCACGTCCGCGCCACCACATCAAATGAAGGCGGGTTCTCATACTTGATCGGCCACTGTTCGTAATGCGGCACTTCATGACCTATCAGTCGCTCGATGTAATACCACTCGGAAATCATGATATGCGTGAGCGTTGCGGCGACTGAACCCAGGCCGAATTTGAACTGTTGTTGGTACTGCTGTGGCGAAAGCGTGCCGATCGCCTCCAACAATCGCTTGCGCGATTTCATCAAGTAGTCGTACGTTTTGAGCGGTTGCATTCGCGCAGTGTAACTTCAATGAAAAAAAGCCTTGCAGAAATCCTGCAAGGCTTGTGTGTTGGACATTGCGCACGAACCGTTTAAGCGATTAGCGATCAAACTGGCCACCCCCACTTCATTCACATTCCGCAACCATAGAAAAATTTGCCTTCCGTGATCTTTCCATTCTTCACGCTATACAGCGCGGTCTCGCTCATATTCATGCGCTGATTGGCGAACGGCCCTTCAGTGCTGGTGCAATCGAGCGTCATTTGACAAACGAATTGATCGCCGTTGACGATCGGTTTGCTGCACGAAGCGCCGTGAATGGTCGTGGTCTTGGCGAACTTCTCAGCCTTCTGCATGAGACTCGCTTTGCTTTCAGTGATGCGCGGGCAGCCCGGGCCATCCATCACTTCAATGTGACGGCAATTGTCGGCATACAGCTCTTGCATTACCTGCAGATTCTTGCCTGTGGTCACCAGCTCATGAAAACGAGTGGCGATTTTCTGCGTGGCTTGATGCTCCGCAGGCATGGGCGGCATTTGGAATGATGGTTTGGTCGTTGGTGCAGTTGTTGTGGTAGTCATGCGATTATTCTATAACAATTGACCTTCGTCGCAGTCTTTGATTTGTGATTTAGGGACAGAGTCCCCAACTATTGATAATCAACAGAAGATCATCAACGTTGACGAATCCATTTCCATTGGGGGGTTGAACGTCTGCAATACAACTTGTTGGGGGCGCGGGGCACGTACCCCAGTGATTGATCACCGCAAGCAAGTCATCGACATTCACCACGCCGTTGCCGTTGGGTTGCGGCGCGATGTCGGCCCGGCAGGTTGGCAGCGGGCGTTGCACCGTCAACACTGCCGGGCTGCTCAATCCATCGCCACAACCGTTGGTTGCCACCGCAACAAATTGACCTGCATCAGCAAGTTGCACGTTGCTGATGGTCAATGTAGATGATGCGCTGCCTGAGATGGTCGATCCATTTGCAGTTGGGCCATCGGTTAGGTCGATTCCATCGCGCTGCCAGCGCACGCTGTCTGCGTTTGAAGCATCAACGGTAAATGAAACGCGATCGCCCACCGTCACGGTTTGATCAAGCGGCTGCCGCTCAAATCCTGCATATTGGTTAAAGAGAACCCAAACTTCATTTGAGCCATACGCGGTGATTGCAACTTCAGGCGTGCCGTTGCCATCGAGGTCGCCAACATCAAGCCCAACAGGATCAGATCCGATTTCAAACGCGCTTGCGGGCGCGAACGTTCCATCCTGATGATTGAGAAAGATCGAAACGTAACCTGATTCGCTGGAGCAAACAATGTCGCCGAAACCATCTGCGTTAAAGTCAACCACTTTGACTGTGTACGGACCAGCGGGCACAGCATAGTTCACCTTGGGAGCGAATGTGCCATTGCCGTTGTTCATCAGCACGGAAATCCACATGCCTGCATAATTATTGTTGAGGTCTGCAACGACGAGATCGATATCGCCATCGTTGTCCAGATCTGCAGCATCATTTCCCACAGGACCCGTTTCAACGTTGTACACCGCAGGCGCGGCGAACGTGCCGTCGCCGTTGTTCATCAATATGTTGACTGTTTGATCGTGGAAATTGCTGATTGCAAGATCGAGGCCAGGTTGTTGGTCGAAATCAGCTGCGACCAAACCATAAGGACCTGGTCCACACGGATACGTCACTTGCGAAGCAAACGTTCCGTTGCCGTTGTTGGTGAGAATTGAAACTGTGCCATCGAAAATGTTGGTGCACGCGATGTCCAGAGCATTGTCGTTGTTCAGTTTCGCAAGGATGACAAACCCCGGTCCGTTGCCGACTTCGTAAGTCACTTGCGGTGCGAACGTGCCGTTGCCGTTGTTGAGGAAGATTGAAACAGTTGTTGCGAAGTAGTTTGAAACCGCCATGTCAACATCGTTATCGCCATCGACATCGCCTAGCGCGATCCAGTAGGGCCGCGCATCGGTATCGTAAAACACGCTCGGCGCAAACGTGCCATCGCCATTGTTCAAGAGAACAGAAACGCGGTTATCGAGCGGGATATCGTGATTGGCGACTGCCATGTCGTTGTAGCCATCGTTATTGAGATCGCCAATGGTGACGCAAGAAGGAGCGGCGCCAACTGCATACGCGGTTGGATTGAAGCAAGTTGGCGTTCCGGAATCGGTCGTGATGGTGATGCTCCAGCCGCCGCTGATACTGCCTAAATCAAACTCAGCATCATCCCACACATAAAGTGACCAGACTCCGTTCGGATTGCTCCCATTGAAAACCGAAAGCTGGGTGGCGCCTGAGTTTGGCGGCGCTGGCAAGGCCATGCTGTCATCGGCGCCATCGTTGCCAAGAATGTTCGTTGGTCGAAATGTGCCACTTACAATATCGGTAGATGAAGGGAGGTTGGCGCTTGCATCATCATCAAACGTCAAATCAACCATTGCAATATCGTTTGGCGAACCACAATCAGACATCACCATTAAATTTTGCCCGCCTGGTCCAACGAGCAATAGGTCCAGGTCCAGGGAATACGTGTGGGTAAGGTGATGGAGCGAGAGTGTGATTTTTGAAACCGGTCCAGTCAGGCCCGATACTGGTATTGTGCAAGGATATGGCATGGCAATGCCATGATCGGGCACGATAATCGAAGTTGAATTCGTGAAAATCGTCGTTCCAGCTGGCGCGGATTGATTCATCTGCAGCACAAGCAAACCCAAAGCTACGAATGAAAAATGCATTTTCGATATCAAGGCGTGCGACATTTTGATTTCCTTTATTCGCGAACAAAACTTCTGACAATGAGAATGCGATGCACGGCTTTCTACTTTCACGCGCTTCGGACGAAATTTCCCCAGCGATGTCGGTAAACTGATTCCTGGTCTTTCATGATGAGCGAACCACTCGATCAATCGCTTCCCGCTGCCATTGCTGGCGACACTGCAGCACTCAGCCATTTGCTCGCCTTGCATGGACCGGCGGTGCAACAACAATTGCGAATCAGTCCCCAATGGCAGTCGATGATCGAACCTGAGGATGTCATGCAGGTCACCTACCTTGAAGCGTTCATGCAGATCGCGCGTTTTGATCCCAAGCGCAGCAGTTTCCAGAACTGGCTCAATCACATCGCGCAAAACAATCTGCGCGATGCCGTTCGCGGATTGAGCAGGCAGAAGCAGCCACAACCTTCAAAAAGAGTCACTGGTTCGATTGCATCAAACTCAAACGGCGAATCGTTTGTGCATCTGCTTGATTCTTTGGGTGCGGTCTCGCACACGCCCAGCCGCGCTGCTTCATTTCAAGAGACGCAATCGCTCATTGAGTCAGCGCTCTCTCAGCTGCCCGCAGATTACGCCAAAGTCATTCATCTTTATGATTTACAGGGTTTTTCAATTGCCGAAGTCGCTGCGGAAATGAGACGATCATCCGGCGCTGTGCACATGTTGCGAGCCCGCGCCCACGATTGTTTGCGAACGGTTTTGGGACGCGAATCAATGTTCTTCAGCCAAACTGGGGTTCGCCCCGGCTCCGCGTGAACGAAAAGAGGTTTTTATCGCATATCAATTGAACATGACGATGGGCGATTCAAATCCATCCGATCCAGCGCCTCCACATACTGCCGCGTTGATCGATCGCGCCCGCGCGCAATTTGATGAATTGCAGCGCCGACGTTCTTTCGATCAATCAAGCGCAAGCAATGGTGAAAATCAGGTCGGACTCAATGTCGATCGCATTGCTTCATTTCTTGGCGATTCGGTTTCAGGGTACGAAATCGTTCGCGAAATTCATCGTGGTGGGCAAGGGGTTGTCTATCAGGCAACCGAATCGGTTTCGGGACGCACGGTCGCTTTGAAGGTCATTCGTCACGGTTCAAACGCAACTGAGAGCGAAAAAATCCGGTTGCAGCGCGAAGCGCACATCCTTCAGCACCTCAATCATCCAAACATTGTTGGCATGATCGATTCGGGCATGAACGATCACCACCATTACTTTGTGATGGACTTTGTCGATGGCCAACCGCTGGATGTGTTTACATCGCAACTCCAAATGCACGATGCGATCGAACTCTTCGCGCGGATTTGCGATGCTGTGCACGCAGCACACCTGCGAGGCATCATTCACCGCGATTTGAAGCCGAGCAACATCCTCATTGATCGCGATGGCGAGCCGAACATTCTCGACTTTGGCTTGGCGAAGATCATTTCAACTGATGCAACTTTTTCTACTGAGCCGGCTGCAATCACTATGACTGGCCAGTTCGTGGGTTCGCTGCCTTGGGCTTCGCCTGAACAAGCAATGGGCAACGGTGCGAGCGATGATTTAGCGATCGATATTCGCTCGGATGTGTATTCCCTTGGCGTGATGCTGTATCAAATCCTGACCGGGACATTTCCCTATCGCGTGATTGGTGCAACGCGCGATGTGCTGGACAACATCATCAGCGCAGCCCCCACTTCGCCGCGATCGCTTAACAACAATCTCGATGACGAAATCGAAACCATTGCGCTCAAGTGTTTAAGCAAAGAGCCCGCACGTCGATATCAATCTTCGGGCGAATTAGCCCTGGACCTGCAGCGGTATCTCGCAGATGAACCAATCGCAGCCAAGCGCGATTCGCTTGGTTATGTGCTGCGAAAGCAGCTCAAACGCCATCGCACCGCAGTTGGCATTGCTGGTGCATTTGTGCTCTTAACTGTGGCAGGCGCGCTCATTTGCCTCACGCTCTGGCGAACCGCAGTTCGTGAGCGTAATGACAAAGAATCCCAACGCGCCCGGGCTGAATCGATCAATAGCGTGCTGCACAACATGCTCGCCTCTGCCAATCCCGAGCTATCCAAGGGGCGCGAAATCACTGTCGCTGAAGTCCTTGCAGATGCAGCGCGTGAAATCGATGCAGGTTCGCTTGGCGATCAGCGCGATGTCGAAGCTTCCATCCGCTTTACGCTTGGCGAGTCATACCTGGCTATGGGCAAATTAGAGCCGGCCGAGCATCAACTGCGCAAGTCTCTTGAACTGAATGAATCGATCCATGGCCACAATCATCCTGCAACAGCGCTCTGTCTGACTGCTTTGGGAAGGTGGGAATACGACAATGCGAACTTCGCGCAAGCTTTGGCGCTGCATGAGCAGGCTATTGCGATTCTGCAAGCTGCGCCGCAACCTCGCTATGAAGTCCCGTCCATCATGATGGATAAATCCTGGGCGTTGACGCGGCTTGCTCGTCGTGATGAAGCGCAACAAACTCAGCAGCAGGCTCTCGCGCTCATGACGCAACTGCGTGGCGAGAACGATCCGCAAACCACTCGCCTGAAAACCGATGTCGCGCTGTTTTCCCTCACGCCCGACAAATCCATTCCCATCCTTCAGCAGGCATTGCAGCAAACCCGCGAATCGCTCGGGCCCAACCATCCGCAGGTTGTTCGAATGCTTCGAACGCTGGCGGGCGAATATCACAAGAACAATCAGAGGCAGGAAGCCGAACGCACTTACCTCGAAGCACTTTCGCTTTGCGAGCAGGTGTACGGCCCGACCCATCCGGAAATTCTCACCATCCTGCAAAACCTCGAGTGGCTCTTCGAGCAATCTGGCCACTTAGAGCAAGGCACCGCACTGATGCGCAAGTACGAGCCCGTCGCACGCAGCACCTTCGGGCGCGAAAGCGTTCGCTATGCAGATTATCTCTTTCTGCTTGGACTCAACATCGAGAAAACTGAACACGCCCCGCAACAGAAACGAGAAGGCGAGCAAATGGTGCGCGATGCGCTCGACATCTACAAACGCCTTGGCCGCGATCAATCATGGCAAGGCGCTGAGTGTCGTGTCGAGCTTGCGCGAATGCACCTGGAACGCAACGAACTCCAACAAGCTGAGCAACTCGCAAATGAAACCCTCGCGATCCAAGGCTCTGCAGATTTGCTTCGCCATCGCCACGCCAAGGCCAAAGGCATTCTTGGCGAACTTCTCATGATGCGCGGCGAGTTCACCAGCGCCGAGCAAATCCTGCTGGAAGAGTATGAATCCATCAAGGATCGCAAGACCGCATCCGGCTCCAACACGCTCACCATCATGCGCTTGATCAAGTTGTATGAATTGTGGAGCGCTTCAGATCCCAATGCGAGGAAGGCAGAGCAATTGGAACAGTGGAAGACGCGACTTGCCGAGATTAAGCAAGCCCCTTTGGGGCAGGTTCAGTAGGCAACTTCTTAACCGCCGGCAATCGCCCCCACTACCATGAATGGTTCCTTGCCCTCGATCACTTCCTCGGGCAAATTTGTTTCTGCAGGCTGGAGTGACCAATCTTTTTCGCAGGCGAAATAACGAAGGAACGGCCGGCGCTGGAGCGTGCTGTGGTCGCGGATCGTGCCGCGCAGCATTGGAAATTTCTTTTCCACTGCATCAAGCACATCGCCAATCGTCACGCGGTCAGCCCCCTCAAAATTCAACTGGACTTCGCCGTTGATGCGAGCAAGATTGCGAAGGTGATATGGAAGCGTAACGCGGATCATGAGTTCATAGTACGCCCTGCAAGCAACGAAGTTATCGCAGAGACGCAGAGGTCGCAGAGGAAAAGCTTATTTCGCTCATTCTATTATAGATGTCTCTGCGCTCTCTGCGTCTCTGCGGTAATTTGAATTTGAAACTTGCCTTCATAAACTCCAGCCGATGAAACCCAAGCGCATCATCGTCAACGATCTTATGCAGCGAGGTTATGTCTATGAACTCACGCAACCAATCGGCCGCAACTTCCACGCCGGCTTTCGGCCGCAATTGACGCCTCGCGAAATGCTCAAGCTTGGCGTATTCGGCGGCAAGTACATGACCGACTGCAAGAAAGAATTTCCGGCAAGCTGGTTCACCCACGCAAAGCTCTGTCATGAGTTTCACGATCCGAAATTGAATTACTTTGGCGTGAATGCATCCAAGCCGCTTTCCTATTGGCAGGAGAAAGGTTGGATCTATCGCGAAGACCCGCGCGGCTGGTTCCAGTGGTATTGCAGATATTACATGGGACGACGATGCGAAGATGATGAACGCCAGATCGCACGCTGGCGCGCCATTCGCAGACACATCGCGCAACTTCGCAAACATTGCAAACCCGGCGACGTAACCTGCCGCCGCAAGCAACGCCAGGCATTGCTGCATTGGGCGTATGACTCGCGCTCGATGTAAAAGGCCTACGCCGCTTCAACATCTGAACAATGCGTGCAACTTTTACGCCAGCGCGTGAGTTTCTCACGCAAGCTTGGCAATTACGCAAGAAAGCGCCACAAAAACGTGCGCTGCGGTATGCGTTGGATTGATTCGTAGTGGGTAGAGCGCAGCGTCAGCGGAGCGAAACCCACCATGAGCGCCAAGCACTACTGGAGCGCACGTTGAATCGTGCGCCCAATCGTGGGTTTCGCTATCGCTCCACCTACCCTACGACGGGCACGACCTACTTGCTAATCAAAGCTCACATAGGCATGGTCCTCAATCTCTAATGGAAATTTCTGTTCGTGACACCAAGCCGTCAAATCGTCGCGAACTCGTTCCCATTGGTGCTGTGCCCAATCTGGTGCGGACGCTTCCCATGTCGACTTGGTCGGAAAAAATACTTGGTAAGTGCCCCATGTGAACTCGAGAACAAATTCTCGACCGTCCATCGTACAAATCAGCAGCTCTTTATACTCGGGACGGAACTGGACCTTGGAGCGACTTTTCACCGGCCAATGGCCACTCGCGCGAAGCGATTCTTTCAGTTTCGGTAGCCGGGCAATAGTCCAAATAAGTATCACAAGAAATGGGACCAAAGCCCCTAAGCACATTGGTAGCATGATTTTCATTCAGCTTCCTTTTTTGATCAGATATCATGCGAGCAGCGGCATGCTTCTGAGCTTACTGAAAATCATCGGCTTAGTGAGTCTCCTGCCAATTCTCGGATTCGTGGACGGCTGGCATAGAACAGGGGGATGCTTTGCGCGAAAATGTTGGATACTTCTTCCCGTCTTCATGATTCTCGCTGGTATGTTTCATGCTGTGTGCGACATGTTTTGGCCGGGCAAATGGATCGTCGTTGTCCTATTGATATGTGGGTTCTTGGTCTCGGTGGTTTTCGATGCAATCAGCCGCATAATGCCACATCAATAGGCAGGTGAGTTGGGCAGAGCGACAGCGAAACCCACCATTGCAGGTGCGGCGGCGCGGGGCGCGGCTTACGAATTAGACTCGTCGCCCAAATATTTTCCTGTCAACGCCCAAGTCACTTTGCCATTTGGTTGTTCGATGATCCAAACATTCGCGACATCTGAAAGCTGTTCGTAGACAATTGCTCGGTGATGAATTAGCGAGGGTGGCAGGCCGTCGCTCTCATTTTCGCGTGTTTGAACGCCAGCCGGTTTGTCTCTGTCCGGTTTTCCCAGATGTTCGATGGCAATCTGCATCGTTTCGATTGGCATAAGCAAGTTCGAAAGGCGAGCCACTTCCTTCTCATGCACCACTGAAAAAAGCTGCGCTCGTTTGGATTTAGGAGCGGCACCACCACAGAATGGGCAGTGATAGATGATGATTTGACGGCCATTCGCATGAATTTGATATTCAGCTGTGAGGTGGTCAAATTTAATCGGGCTCGCCAAATCTTCAGTCATAAGCTGTAGGTATTTGCACGTGCACGCAACATTAGTCACTGATGCAAACGTTGGCTTTGACTGCTCGAACGGCATACAACGAAGCATACCACCTAGCGTGGGAGATGAGCGAAGCGAAACCCACCATTGCACGTGCGGCGGCGCGGGGCGCGGGCGAGCTGCAGTGGATTTCGCAACGAATAAAACGAGATCACCGCATTCGATTTGCCCGCTGCATTCGAAGCGCTTCGAATGCCAGCGAATCACCCTGAAGGAATCTGTCACCGAACTCAGACAGAATTTGAGCAAGGTCGGTTAGCCCAGTCACCATGCCATCATGGCTCGTGGCCCAGCGAATGAACCCCTCGTTTGATCCGACTTCTCGTTGCAGTGATACAATCTCGCGCAACCGGAATGGCGGTTCGTATGTAGGCTGATTCTGCTCCACTTGATTGAAAGCTAAATCAATTTCTCCAGCGCGATGATCAAGGCAGACTTCAAGCCATACTGTGTCTGACTTGTATCCGACACACGGGCCCAATTCACAGCACTCTTCGTAATGCCTCTTGAGACCGTATTTCGCACAGAGTGCCCCGAATGCATTATCGACGGCCGTATAGAATCCGGGGAATCCGCCTTCTGTAACGTTGTTATTCGAGAACATCTTATTTACGCATTTTTCGTCCGAGCCATCGAACTCAATCCAGTTCCCTTTCCAGCATACAAGTCCTGCTGAATTTAGGGTGGCCCGAGCGACAGCGGCCCCCCGATCCCACCATTGCATGTGCGGCGGCGCGGGGCGGGGCGGCGCGGGGGTTGCGGCTCGGTGGTATCACTTCTTGTTTCATTTGATTTTCCATCTAAACTGCCCCCATGCCTTCCATATCCACAAAAGCATTCGCCACTCAATCCGCAACTTCGCCGCTCGGGCCATTTTCGATTCAGCGCCGCGAGCCCACTCCCAGTGATGTCGCGATCGACATCCTTTACTGCGGCGTGTGCCACTCTGATATTCACTTCGCTCGCAACGAATGGGGCATGACTACCTATCCGGTTGTTCCCGGCCATGAAATCCTCGGCCGCGTCACGAAGGTCGGCAACAAGGTGAAAAAGTTCAAGACTGGCGATCTGGCTGCGGTCGGGTGCCTGGTGGATTCGTGCCGCACATGCGATCACTGCAAGAAAAACCTGGAGCAGTTTTGTCTCAACACGCCCACGTTTACGTACAGTGGCCAGGACAAACATTCTGGCGGAGTCACGTACGGCGGATATTCAGAAAATATCGTCGTTGATGAGGCATTTGTGCTGAAGGCGCCGAGCAATTTGAACCCCGCCGCCGCAGCGCCGCTGTTGTGCGCGGGAATTACGACCTATTCACCGTTGCGTCATTGGAAGGTTGGCAAGGGTCAGAAGGTGGGCGTGGTTGGACTTGGCGGACTCGGGCACATGGGCGTGAAGTTCGCTCACGCGTTTGGCGCGCACACGGTTCTGTTCACGACATCGCCTTCCAAAATCGCAGATGGAAAACGCTTGGGGGCGGATGAGGTGATCATTTCCAAGAATGAAGATGAAATGAAAAAGCATGCAGGCAGCTTCGATTTCATCCTCGATACGGTTTCCGCAGATCACGATATAAACGCGCTCTTATCGATGTTGAAGCTTGATGGCACGCTGGTGCTGGTTGGCGCACCGCCCACGCCGCTGGCAGTAAACGCAATGGGTTTGTTCTTCCCGCGCAAGCACCTTGCGGGCTCGCTTATCGGCGGCTTAAAAGAAACCCAGGAGATGCTCGACTTCTGCGGCAAACACAACGTTGTTTGTGACATCGAAATCATCAAAATGCAGCAAATCAACGAAGCCTATGAGCGCATGCTCAAAAGTGATGTGAAGTATCGATTTGTGATTGACATGGCGTCATTGAAATCCTGATCGGTTTTCAAATCATCGAAACGATTCGCATTTTCGCTGTTATCTTGCTCGCATGAGCAAAGGCAGACTTGAAGCGTTCAGCGATGGCGTGATCGCGATCATCATCACGATCATGGTGCTGGAAATGAAACCGCCTCACACGGAACCGACCCTTGCAGCATTGCACCCGTTGTGGCCTATTCTGCTCAGCTACGTGCTCAGCTTCATTTATGTCGGCCTGTATTGGAACAATCATCATCATTTGTTTCATGCCGTGCAACGCGTCAATGGAGCGACGCTTTGGGCTAATTTGCATTTGCTGTTCTGGCTTTCACTCATTCCGTTCGTTACGGGCTGGATGGGCGAGAACCACTTCGCAACCTGGCCCGTGGCGATTTATGGCATGAACCTGCTCATGTGCGCTTCTGCGTGGGAGATCTTGCGGCGATTGCTCCTGGCGCAACACGATGCCAATTCTCCGATTGTCAAGGCGTTAGGCGGCCACCATCGAAGGAAAGAATTGATTTCGCTTCTCATCTATGTTGCTGCAATCACCGTGGCGTTTGTAAATTCATGGCTTGCGTGCGCCCTGTATGCGCTGGTTGCATTAATCTGGATTGTGCCCGATCGCCGAATTGAACGCGCGATGCATCATACGTCGTAACACGAATCTCTCGTTCACCGATCGGCATCGATTCACTTGATCATCTGCACCTCAACACTGAGAACACTTGGCAGATCGCGAACGATTGCATTCCAACTATCGCCGCCATCTGCTGATGCATACACCTGCCCGCCGGTGGTGCCAAAGTAAATTCCGCATGGATCAAGCGAATCAACGCACATGGCATCACGAAGCACATTCACGTAGCAATCCTGTTGTGGAAGGCCTTTGGTCAGTGCTTGCCAATCGTTCCCGCCAGTCTTGCTGCGATACACCCGCAGCTTGCCATCGGGGGGATAGTGAAGTGAGTCGCTCTTGATTGGAACAACGTAGATAGTTTCAGGTTCGTGCGCATGCACATCAATGGGGAAACCGAAATCGCTGGGCAGGTTACCGCTCACCTCATGCCATTGATCGCCCGCGTTGTCTGTCCGCATGACATCCCAGTGTTTTTGCATGTACACGGTGTCGGGCCTTGATGGATGAATAGCGATGCGATGCACGCAGTGACCGATTTCTGCATTGGGATCGGGAATATATTCAGACCGCAAACCACGATTGATTGGTTTCCAACTCTTGCCCGCATCATCGGAACGAAACGCTCCGGCTGCTGAAATTGCGATATATATACGCTTGGGATTATTTGGATCCAGAACGATCGTATGCAAACCCAGCCCGCCCGCGCCGGGCGACCACTGCGGACCGGTGCCATGGCCACGCAAACCCGCGAGTTCATTCCAGGTTTTGCCGCCATCTGTGGTTTTGAAAATCGCAGCGTCTTCAACGCCCGCGTAAGCAGTATCAGGATCGGTGTACGAAGGCTCGATATGCCACACTCGTTTGAAGACCCATGGCTTTTGCGTGCCATCATAAAATTGATGAGTCGTGAGCGGCGCGCCGCCTTTCTTGGGATCTTCGTTGTACATGAACTTGTTGGATTCGCCCTTGGGCATGCCATGTTCACCCATCAACTCTGCCGGCGAACTGCCGGGCGTAACCCATGTCTTGCCTCCATCATCAGATCGCTGCATGACCTGTCCAAACCAGCCACTGGTTTGCGAACAATAAATACGATCAGGATCAACGGGTGAACCCTTCATGTGATAAATCTCCCAACCCGCAAAATGCGGGCCAGAGACTTTCCATTTTGAGGTGGAGGTTCGCTTGCCGTCCGAAGTCAGAATGAACGCGCCTTTTTTGGTGCCAACGAGAACGCGGACTGAAGACATGGTTGCTCCTTTGTTTCTGAGAGCCAACCATTGTACTGGCGATGCAAATCATTCGCGAAGAGCTTCTTTTTAGATCGATTACGAATAACAGCGCTCAAAAAACAGCAGTCGCGGCGACCGATTTTGCCGTTCGCCGCGACTGTGACTTGAATCCACCGCCCCGAATCATTGGACTTTCATTCGACATTAGCTCCAAACAAGCTCGCGTGATTCTCAATCAGAATCGGTCGACATTTGCAGTCCAAGGAACATGAGACAAAATCATTGAACGTTTACAACTCATCTTCTTCAGTACGCTGGTCTTTGCGCACTTCATTCATGATGCGCTTGCCTTCCTCTTTCACTTTCCCCATGCCTTCTTGAAGCTTGCCACCAAGCTGTTGCCCTTTGCCTTTCAGTTCTTGCGAGGCATCGCCGCGGAGTGATCCGACAGCATCATTGATCTTGCCTTTGATTTGCTTGCCTTTACCTTCGAGTTGATCGCGGTTCATGGCGTTTCTCCTTTGCAAAAAGTTCCGACTGGGACTTCGCCCCAAGTGGAGCAATTGTCGTCGGCCTGTGCTATTGATACGAAAGCGCCGCGTGATGAGATGTAGGTAGTTCTGCCTAGAGTTTGAAAATTGTCGGCAGGAACCTACAGGCCCATTGCACTGTAGCCACAATCCACATGGAGGGTTTGTCCGGTGACTCCGGCTGATAAGTCGCTTAACAGGTACACCGCGCTATCGCCCACATCTTTTCCGGAGACATTGCGTCGGAGCGGCGCCTTCTTTTCAACCCAGCCGAGAATTTCGCTGAATCCCCCCACCGCGAGCGCCGACATCGTGCGCAGCGGACCGCCTGAGATGGTGTTCACACGAATGTTCTTTGAACCCAGATCGTGTGCTAGATATCGAGTTGCAGATTCCAAAGCCGACTTGGCCACACCCATAATGTTGTATCCAGGCACCGCCTTTTCTGCACCGTAATAACTCATGGCAATCATTGCGCCGCCATTGGGCATGAGCGGCGCAGCGCGATTCGCCATCGCCATGTAAGTGTACGCAGATATATCCAGCGCTTGCGTGAAGACGTTTCGTGGTGTGGCGGCGAAGACGCCCTCCTTCAGCCAGTCCTTATCAGCAAAAGCAATCGAGTGCACAAGAAAATCGATTGACCCAAATTCCGAAGCTATTTTCGCAAACACGCGATCCAAATCAGCATCGTTGCCTGCGTCCATTGAAACCAGCCAAGGCTCTTTCACGCCAAGTTGATCAATCGCCTTGGAACAGCGACGTTCCATTTTTTCGCCAGGCAAATGCGTGAAGAGGCATTGCGCACCTTCACGAAGCAAGGATTCAGCGATGAAATAGGCGTAACTGTGGTCGTTCGCAATGCCGACGATCAAACCGCGCTTGCCATCCATTAGGGCCATGCGTTGCTCCTCATTGAGACGCAAAGAGTACCGACGAATGAAATTCGAGGCTAGTTGGAATGCATTCGCGCAGCGTCCAACTATTCCCGCTCTGCATATGAAATGAACACCTGATGCATCATTTGTACGTTGCCATACAGGCCAGCCGTACAAAAACGCCTTGCCAGCTTTTTGCAATGGTTACGCGGATTTGCGCTTGCGATGCCCGTGCTCTTTCTTGGCATGCTCCAAACTCTCTTCCAAGGCCTTCATTAAATTGAAAACGCGCGGTTCTTCCTCTTCCTGTGGCTCAGGCGCGACAATCTCCTCGCCCTTGGCTTTCTTCTTCACCAGTTCCATCACCTGCTCACGGTAAGTTTCGTGATACTTCTCAGGTTTGAATTCCGTCGCTTGCGTATCAATCAATTTGCGCGCGACTTCCAGCTCCTTTGGTTGGATGCGAGCTTCGATTGGCAAACCAGGAACCTTGGCAGGATCATCAACTTCATCTGCAAAGTTCATTGTTTCCAGGCATAACACGCTGCCCATCGGGCGGATCGCCGCAAGATATTCCTTTTCCCGCATAACGAACTTTGCAATTCCAACTTTCTTGGAATCGCTCATCGCCTTGTGAAGCAGCTTGTATGCCTTTTCGCCATCTTTGCCCGGCCCAAGGTAATACGGTTTGTTGTAGTACACCGGATCGATCTCTGCGAGATCGACAAAATCGGTGATTTCGATCGTGCGGCCTGATTCGGGTTTAAGCGCCTCAATTTCTTCTTCGTCCAAGAGCACATATTGATCGGGCGCAAGCTCATAGCCACGCGCCGTATCTTTGAAATCATATTCTTTGCCGGTCTCAGGACAGTACAACTTGCGATGAAGCCGGCACTCGCCATCTTTGGTAAGCAGATGAAAGTGAACGTCTTTTTGATGCGTTGCGGGATAAAGTTTGATGGGAACGTTCACCAATCCAAAGGTAATGGTGCCGCTCCACATCGATCGCGTGGTTGGCCGATGCCGCGCTTTCGTTCGCGATTTGCTCTTTCTTTTCGTGGAAGAATGGGATCGGGTTTTGGAAGGCATTGCAGATTCTCCAAAGCAATGATTCGCCAAGTGAATGGTTTCTCCAGATGGGAAAATGATGGAAACTCGCTTCGATACGATTGAGAAATCGCGTCCAGGTGCTGGGAACTGGGTACTGGTATGGTCTGAAAGTGGAACGGGCTTTCAGCCCGTTCTCAGGCTTGCACGGGCAGAATGCCCGTGCCACCAATTTCAAACAATACCAGTACCGGGAACTGCAGCCTTTGCTTGGGACCTTGCCAATTTCCCATGTCACGGCTACACTGCGGGGCTCGAAAATCGGCTCAGAATGGCCATTTAGAAAGGATCGATTGTTATGCCTCGCGTTTGTTATTTCACTGGCGCCCGCACCAAGGTAGGTCGTTCGCTGCGTTATCGCGGCAAGGCGAAATACCTCGGTGGTATCGGCAAAAAGGTTACATCTGCCGCCAAACGCACCTTCAAACCCAATCTGCAGACAGTAACTGCCGTCATCGACGGCAAGCCCAAGCGCATTAAGGTCGTTACGCGCATCATTAAGCAAGGCTTGATTGTCAAGCCACTGAAACGCAAATATACCTACAAGGCCGAAAAGGCCGCATGAATCGCGTAGCGATTCGGCCGGACTTCATCTCCAGCTAATCAATGCCGATTCAATCTTGAATCGGCATTTTCTTTTTTTGACACGGTTGAGCAAAATTCTTCATCTACCTATTTCCCCTAATTGTGACAGCTGATTCAAACACAAGTTATCGGCCGCATGATGTGAACCTGACTTCACAAACCCGCAATTTCAGCGATGATCAGTGGGTTTTTGATTATTCGGACCGCCGTTTTGGAACTTAGGCGAATCGCAACATTTATTCACGAATGTCCGGAAAAATGCGAAGTTGATTTGACCCGCGCCCGCTTTGGCGTACCGTAGTCGTGATTGGCCGCACGCCGACTCAATGGGGGCGTCTTCCACCGGACCTTCACCGCGTCTTCGCGATTGAACCCGGATCTGGATCGCCCCAAACCCTGACTCCGTGCGCGCAATCGGCATGAAGATCTTTGGGAGAGCGCTCTTCCTGCACCAACCAAATATCAAAGCGTTTCTTTCTCGTGGAGATCCGTGAAGTTTTTTTCCGTTTGCTTCTTCGCCTTTACGCGTGTTGGTTTGCGTGATTGTTCGTGGAGAACGATGGTGGAACTGAATTGGGAACGCACGTTGGGTACGCAAAGCTGAGGCTCAATTTGGAAATTGAGCGGGCCGTTCGAGCGTCTCGTGATTGGTGTGATCGATGGTTGCCATGATGAGTTGGCATCATGCATTGGTTGGAATAATTGGGATTCGAAACTGAAATAGATGACGAAGCACGCAGGTCAATCTGACGTTGACAGCGTTCGAGACGCCACCGACTTGGTGCGGCTGATCGGAGAGCATGTTGCATTGCGACCCAAAGGTCGCGAGCACGTGGGGCTTTGTCCATTTCACGATGACAAGAATCCATCGTTCGCAGTGGTAACGCACAAGGGCAACGCGTTCTACAAATGCCATTCCTGCGGAGCCGGCGGCGATGTATTCGACTTTGTAAAGAACTATCACAAGATGGAGTTTGGCGAAGCGCTGCGGTTCCTGGCAGACCGCGCGGGAATTACATTGAAACCTCGCGTTCGATCGACATCTTCGGATTCTGATTCACAACGCGATGAAAAAAGTTCGGTACGGGCAAATTTGCGTAGGGCCAATCAATTTGCAGCAACCTTCTTTCAACGCATGTTGAATGATCAAGCCGCTGGCGCCGCAGCTCGAAAAGTTATCGCAACGCGTGGCATTTCCGATGAAATGGTGCAAGCCTTCATGATCGGCGCAGCCGCTGATCAATGGGATTCGCTTACGAATTTGATTCGCAATCGCAGTTTGCCGGAAAACGTCTTCGTGGCTGCGGGATTGATCAAGCCGCGAAAAGAGAGTGAAGGACATTACGACTCATTCCGCAATCGCGTGATCTTTCCCATTTGCGATGATCTTGGAAATCCCATTGCGTTTGGCGCCCGCAAGATCAATCCGGAAGACGAGCCGAAGTATCTGAACAGTTCTGAAAGCGTTATCTTCAATAAATCAAAGACGCTTTATGGGCTGAACCGCGCCAAGCGTTCGATCATCGAAACCAAACAGGCGATCATCACCGAGGGTTACACCGATGTGATCGCATGCCACCAGGCAGGCATCACGAATGCCGTGGGCACGTTGGGCACAGCGCTGACGCGCGAGCATGCACGTATGCTTTCGCGGCTTTGCGACACGGTTGTCCTGGTCTTTGATGGTGATGAAGCCGGTCAAAAGGCCGCCGATCGCGGGCTTGAGGTGTTTTTCGCCGAGCCCGTGGATGTCAAGATTTGCGTGTTGCCTGATGAGTTTGATCCTGATGAGTTGCTCAAGGAGCCAAACGGCCGCGCGCGATTCGATCAAGCTGTTGCCAATTCAATAGATGCATTGGAATACAAGATCAATCGCTTCCGCACTCAACTTGAATCCGCGGGCGGAATCTCCGGAAAGCAGAAACGTCTTGAAGGTTTCCTGGCAGAGCTTTCTAATCTTGGCTTTGGTTCAATGCAAGGGGTTCGCAAGAGCATGGTGACTGGGCATCTTGCGGAAATGCTCAACATTTCCACTGCCGATATTGAAGCAGCATTGCCTAAACAACGAAAATTCATCGCCGCCGCTGCGGCTGAATTGAGTGGTGAATCAGAAGATAGCGATTCATTGGAATCAGTTGATGGAGAATCGCTTGTTGCACCTGCTCGCCTTCGCGCTGAGCGAGATTTGCTCGCCATTCTTATCTACGAACCTTCTTTGCATGTGCAGATTGGTGACGAGTTGTCGGTTGGCCATTTCGCAGATCCCATTTCGCGAATGCTGGCCCAAGCGATGTTCGTTCATTTTGTGGTCGGGAACACGTTCACCGTTCAGCAGTTGTTAAGCCAGTTGGATCACCCCGAAGCCCGTTCGCTTGCGTCCGGACTTTTTTTCGAGGGCGAGCGGTTGTGTTCATTGCGCGCAGCCAATTCCCCTACTTCTGGAGAGGATCTCTCAATTTCCAATCTTCGCCACGCAGTCCAATCGCTGCAAGCGCATATTGAGTTCGAGAACTTTCAATCGACTGTTACCACATTTCGCCAGTGCAAGGACGCACCTGACAAGGCGATTCATGCCGCGCAAGCCGTCATTGAGCAACGGCGCCGGCAAGGCCACATTGCCGCAGCCATCGGCCGCGGCGTTCGTTCGTGATGTTTGTTCGATTCGGTTCGTGCTTTCTTTACCGCAGAGGCGCAGAGAACACAGAGAAAAGAAAAACAGATTTATTGTCATGCACAATTGCAATCAAACAATCCAGCTCATTTCTTTCCTCTGCGTCCTCAGCGTCTCTGCGGTGAGCATTCTCTTTAGAAGTTCCTGCCTCTGACCTCGTGCCTCTCATTCCTCGACGGAGCCTCCTCTCGTGACAGTAACCCTTCCTGAAATGCATCCCACTCTTCGCGAACTCATTGAGCTTGCCACCAAGCGCAAATGGGTGAGCTATGAAGAACTCAACACGACCTTGCCTGACGAAATGGTTGATCCGGAAAAGCTCGATGAGCTTCTGGTTCTGTGCAGGCGATTGGAAGTTGAGTTTGTCGATGAAGAAACCGTTCGTCGCAACCGCCTTGAATGCTTTCAAGCGCCGCTGCAGACGAATTTGAAATTCAAGCGCGATGACCCGCGCAAGCCGGAAAAAGAAAAGAAACCCAAGCCCACGCCTGAGCAGGTTGCGGAAAAAGCCGCGGCTCAAGCGCAAGTTCCAGGCATTGATCCTGAAGATGAATTGCTTGATGACGCTGAAACCCAGGCCGTGATTCAGGAAGCGATCGCAGACAGCTCATCCAAGCGTATTGATGATCCGATTCGCATGTACCTGACGCAGATGGGCACGATTCCGCTGCTGACTCGCGAGGAAGAAATTCGCCTTGCCAAGAAGATCGAAACCACACGCATGATTTTCCGCCGCCGCGTTCTGGAATCGGATTATGTAGCCAATCAGGCTGTGGAAATTCTTCAGCAGGTTCACGATGGCCACCTGCCATTTGACCGCACAATGCGGATCTCCACCGCCGAGGCCAATGCCAAGGACAAGATTGCATTCCGCATTCCGGTCAACCTGGGCACCGCGCGTCGATTGCTTGAGCTCAATCGCGAAGCATGGGATCAAATGCACGTTGAAGGCGCAAGCGAGAACAAGATCGCCAAACTGCAACTGGAAATCGCCCATCGTCGCCGCAAAATTGGAACGCTGTTGGAAGAGTGCTGCCTGCGCACCGGCCGCATTCAACCCTTGTTCCGCAAGTTGCAGGCTGTGAATAAGAAGATCAAGCAGATTCAGAGGGAAATTGAAAAGGCTGAGAAGCATCCCAACCGGTATGATCCCGAAGACATTTACGTCATGCGCGAAGAGCTGCTTGGTTTGCAGAATCTCGTGCTGGAAAATCCAGACCAACTCCGCCAGCGCATCAAGGAAATCGAAACCGTATTCCGGGAATATGAGCAAGCCAAGCGCAATCTCTCCGGCGGCAACCTGCGTCTGGTGGTGTCCATCGCCAAGAAATATCGCAACCGCGGCCTGCCTTTCCTCGACATCATTCAAGAAGGCAACACGGGCTTGATGCGCGCCGTCGATAAATATGAATACAAGCGCGGCTACAAGTTCTCGACTTACGCAACGTGGTGGATTCGCCAAGCGATCACCCGCGCGATTGCAGATCATGCCCGCACGATTCGCGTTCCCGTGCACATGATTGAAACCATGAGCAAGTTGCGCACGATTCAGAAGCACCTCTTACAGGAATTGGGACGCGAGGCAACGATTGAAGAAATCGCCAAGCGCGCCAAGATGAGCGTGGATGAAACGCGTCGCGTCATGAAGATTTCCCGCCACCCGATTTCGCTCGATCGACCTGTGGGTGAGTCAGAGGATTCGCACTTTGGCGATTTCATTGAAGATGAATCGCAGGAGGCGCCCGCGGACACGGCTACCAGCGATATGTTGCGCCAGCGCATTAATGATGTGCTTAAGACGCTTACCTATCGCGAACGCGAAATTCTGAAGTTGCGTTATGGCATCGGCGATGGTTACACCTACACGCTCGAAGAAGTCGGCCGCATCTTCAAGGTCACTCGCGAGCGCGTGCGCCAGGTTGAATCCAAAGCCATTCGCAAACTGCAGCATCCGGTGCGACAGCGCCGGTTGGCGAACTTCCTCGCGGGAGCGATGGAAGAAGTGACATAAGAATGTTCTTGCACCGTCAGCGCTATTGACTGTTGACCCCTGCCGAAAGGCGGGGGTTTTTCTTTTTGCTGATATCATCGACGTGTTGATCTTACAAAATGTCTTTGAAGTGCGGTTCCTGCAAAAAATTGACGCATGCGCATCTCTTTTCGTACCGCCGAACAAACGGATGCCGTCGCACTTGCAACGTTGCACAATTCGATCGCCAACGATTTGACATCGCAATACGGACAAGGCCCGTGGTCGGGACAGATGACTGAAAAGGGCTCGCTCTATCACATGCGGCTTGGACGCGTGCTTGTTGCCGAATCCAACGGTTCAATCATCGCCACGCTTCGATTGCAAACCAAGAAACCGTGGGCGATCGATCGATCCTATTTCACAATCTGCGACCAGCCGTTGTACTTGCTCGATATGGCGGTAGCGCCGGCGAAGCAAAGAACAGGCGTTGGCAGGCAATGCATTCAACATGCGATCAAAGTGGCACACAAATGGCCTGCAGATGCAATTCGGCTTGATGCGTTCGATTCGCCCGCCGGCGCGGGCGATTTCTATAGCAAATGCGGCTTTCAAGAAGTTGGCCGCGTAATCTATCGCGGCACGCCCCTTCTTTATTTCGAAATGCTGTTCTAAATTCACAAGTAGACAGCCGGAGGCAACCCATGAGAGATATCCAAAATTCTAAACTCCTTTATCTCAAAGGGGCGCTGTTTTTTATTCTCGGAATGTTTGCTTCTCTGTTGCTCCTTCTGGAGCATCCGAGTGTGAAAGTTGCTGTGTTGCTGGCTCTCGCGGTGTGGGCCTTCGCACGCGCTTATTACTTTGTGTTCTATGTCATTGAGCACTACGTCGACCGCAGCTATCGCTTTGCTGGCCTCATCGATTTCGCCAAATTTATTTGGCGACGAAAGAATTCGAACGAACTCAACGTTCGCAACAACGGTTGAATCCGGATGACTCGTGCATTACGTTGAAATTCCAATAGTTGCACCATTCGGTATGGCGAAGGGTGTCACTGGTGATATTGAAAGGAGATTCAGCGATGTATGAACCTTTTCGTATGAATGAACCCCAGCACAACGATCAAGAGCGCGGCGTGCGGGATGCGCCACGGAAGAAACGGGCACAAAATAAAACGCCTCCGGATTCACAAGATGATCTGGGCGCTACCAGTGATGAAACAGGGATGAAGTTTGAACCCGATGTTGATTCAGAGTTAAGCGCTGGCGATGAGGTGAAACGCAGTACGAGTGATGTGTCAGGGTTAGGCCCGCCAGGCGGCGGGAGAATTGAACGCGGCTTCAGCGATGATATTGAACGCCGCGATTGATTCAGCTTAGCGCGTCTGGAGCAGGTTGCATCCATTTGTAGAGCGGAGCGCCGGCGTCCCGTCCGCACAAACCATCTTGCAGCTAACACAATCGCACTCCCTACGCGACAAGTCGAGTTAAATCGCTCTAATGACGAATCGCAGGCTCATTCCCATTCTTAAAAATAAAAAATGCCGCCACCACGATGAAACCAAAGCCGACGTAATGATTCCATCGCAGCGTATCGTTCAGGTAGAGCCTTGAAAAAACGCAAAACACAACAAGGGTAAGAATTTCCTGAATGACCTTGAGTTGAGGGGTGTTGAAAGGCCCGCCAAAACGGTCAGACCCGATTCGATTGGCAGGCACCTGAAAACAATATTCAAAAAACGCAATTCCCCAACTCACGATAATGGCTAACCACATCGGCGCCTTGGATTTTGTCAGATGTCCATACCAGGCGTACGTCATGAACACGTTTGAAATCAACAGCAGAAGAATTGTCAGCATTTCGATTCGCTCACAGATTCGCTTGAGCCAGAAAGAGGCAGATGTTCACATTGATCGGTGAAGTGAACGATCAAGCATGACAGAAGCGCACCAAAACCATTCGCGTTATTGCGGCGCGAATGCATATGGGAAAATACTGGATGCGGCGTCTACGCGCCGGGTCGACCTGACGACGAAGATCCGCCTGAATCAGACGAGGGGCCGCGATCTCGAAAGCGAGGTCCGCCGGGGCGACTGCCGAACGCACGCGGCCGACCATATGAACCTCCGCCGCTCGAGCTGCCGCCGCCTTGGCCGCCGGCGCTGCCTCCCGGACGACTTCGAAATCCGCGCCGATTTTCGCGCTTCGGAGGCGCCTGACCTTTCTTGCGTGCCTGATTGATGACCAGCGGGCGGCCATTTAATCTAGCTCCGCGCATCGCGGACATTGCGGCCTTGGCTTTTTGTTCATCCTTCACCATCACGATTGCAAAGCCGCGAAGTTTTCCAGTCTCTTCATCAGTGGGCAATGCGATGTCCTCGACATCAACATGCCGAAGAAACAACATTCGAAGGGCATCCACAGTGGTTGTGGGGCTGAGGTTGCCTACAAAAATCTTGAACATGACTCGTACCGCCTCCTGGCGGAATGAACTCACGCCAGCCTTGCCTTGAGAATCAAGGTTGGTGAGTCGCAAACAAGGTTCTCTCCAGTCATCGCAACCATGGCGATGTCATGCAAATGATAGCGATATAAACGGGTGAGGGTGGCGGGTGCAATCAGATTGATGCTGAAACGAATGCAAAAAGTCGGGTGAATTCAGCACTGTTGGCTGAGGCCGATTCCAGCAGCGGTGATACAGCAACTCTTCAACTTGATGATTTTGTAGAGTTTGATTGGCGAAAACTTCATGCCGAGAGAATGATCGTTCTCGAGGCGTGATCCTTACAAACGAACGCCACCATTTGTGTTGCGTCAACACATGAGCCTCAAAAAAGAAAAAGGGCTCCTGAGGGTTTACCCTCAAGAGCCCAAAAAAGTCGGCGATGACCTACTTTCCCGCAGAGCAGTATCATCGGCAGCCCAGGCTTAACTTCTGAGTTCGGGATGGGATCAGGTGTCTCCCTGGACTTATGTTCACCGACAAATCGAGCATCGCACTTTCGTGCGATGCTCAGTGATTGTCATGATATGTGAATGTCGCGGATGAAAAACTTCTTGGAAGAAGAATTTCAAATGCAGCGTGAGATAAAAACGATAACAAAATCGGTTGACGTTTGACGCGGCTCGTGACAACACGGGAGACGATGAATTTCGTCGGAACCCGGTCGGCACGACCAAGCCATAGACCGTTAGTACTGGTTCGCTCAAGGCATTTCGGCCCTTACACGTCCAGCCTATTAACCCGGTGGTCTTCCGGGGGTCTCTCGTCAATTAAGACATGCAACACTCATCTCCAGGGGGGCTTCCCACTTAGATGCTTTCAGCGGTTATCCCTGCCTCACATAGCTACCCAGCGGTGGACCGAGCGGTCCAGCTGGCACACCAGGGGTGAGTCCTTCCCAATCCTCTCGTACTAGGGAAAAATCCTGTCAATGTTGCAACGCCCACAGCAGATAGGGACCGACCTGGCTCACGCCGGTCTGAACCCAGCTCGCGTACCGCTTTAATGGGCGAACAGCCCAACCCTTGGGACCGCCTTCAGCCCCAGGATGCGATGAGCCGACATCGAGGTGCCAAACCGCTCCGCCGCTATGGACGCTCGGGAGCGATCAGCCTGTTATCCCCAGAGTACCTTTTATCCGTTGAGCTACGACCCTTCCACACGGGATCGCAGGATCACTAGAGCCCTCTTTCGAGACTGTTTGTCGTGTGTGACTCACAGTAAAGCCGGCTTATGCTCTTGCACTCAAAACGCGGTTTCCAACCGCGTTGAGCCGACCTTTGCGCTTCTCCGTTACTATTTGGGAGAAGACCGCCCCAGTCAAACTGCCCAGCATACACTGTTCCCCGCCCTGCTTCAAGGGAATCGGGGTTAGGCCACAAATGCGCACAGGGTGGTATTTCAAGGTTGGCTCCATCCCAGCCGGAACTGGAACTTCAAAGCCTCCCACCTATCCTACGCAGTCCGAATTCGTAACCAATATAAGCCTACAGTAAAGGTTCACGGGGTCTTTCCGTCTTGCTGCGGGTAGGCGGCATCTTCACCGCCACTACTATTTCACCGAGTCGGTCGTGGAGACAGGGCTCCAGTCATTACGCTATTGATGCACGTCGGAACTTACCCGACAAGGAACTTCGCTACCTTAGGACCGTCATAGTTACGGCCGCCGTTTACTGGTGCTTCGGTCGCTAGCTTCGCCTTGCGGCTAACCAACTTCCTTGACATTCCAGCACCGGGCAAGCGTCACACTGTATACGTCCTCTTACGAGTTAGCACAGTGCTGTGTTTTTGATAAACAGTTGCTAGAGCCTTTTCTCTGCGCCCTCTGAACGAATTCAGGAGGGCCCCCTTATTGCGAACGTACGGGGTCAAATTGCCTAGTTCCTTCACGACCGTTTTCTCGAGCGCCTGAGGCTATTCGCCACACCTACCTGTGTCAGTTTTAGTACGGGTCTGTTGTTTCTAACCGGACGGTTTTTCTTGGAACCGCGCCACCTTGCATCGGCCTCAAGGGCCTGGACGCTTCACTGTCCCGCAAAGCTTTGCGATCCGTCACGCCGGGATTCACAACAGAGGGCCGGAATATTAACCGGCTGTCCATCGACTACGCTCTTCAGCCTCGTCTTAGGTCCCGCCTAACCCTGGGCGGATTTACCTTGCCCAGGAAACCTTAGGTTTTCGGCGATGGAGATTCTCACTCCATTTATCGTTACTCAATCTGGCATATTCACTTGCTATCGCTCCAGAACTCCTTCCGGAATCCCTTCACAGCTGATAGCGACGCTCCTCTACCGCTTGTTCAATCCGTAGACTGAACAAGCCCGCAGTTTCGGTACAAATCTTATTCCCGATAATTATCGGCGCTGGATTCCTCGACCAGTGAGCTGTTACGCACTCTTTAAATGGTGGCTGCTTCTAAGCCAACATCCTGGCTGTCACGGCAATCCAACTACCTTTCAAACTTAGACTTGTTTAGGGACCTTAACTGACGGTCTGGGCTGTTTCCCTTTCGACTGCGGAAATTATCTCCCGCAGACTTACTCCCACGACAAAGACACATGGTATTCGGAGTTTGATTGGAGTGCGTAGGCTTGCGGCCCCGCAGCCCCATTCAGTAGCTCTACCCCCATGTGTTGTTTCGTGAGGCTAGTCCAAAAACTATTTCGAGGAGAACGAGATATCTCCCGTTATGATTAGACTTTAACTCCTCCCCGCAGCTCATCCCAGAACTTTTCAACGTTCACGAGTTCGGACCTCCAGGAGGTATTACCCTCCCTTCATCCTGGCCACGGGTAGATCAACGGGTTTCGCGTCTACACCCAGTGACTTGACGCCTTTTAAGGCTCGGTTTCCCTTCGGCTCCGCCGCGTTACGGCTTAGCCTTGCCACTGAGAGTAACTCGCCAGATCATTATGCAAAAGGCACACGGTCACCTATTCGCCTTGCGGCGCTTCGGCTCCCATCGCTTGTAGGCACACGGTTTCAGGTACTTTTCACTCCCCTTATCGGGGTGCTTTTCATCATTCAGTCGCCTTACTGGTTCACTATCGGTCGTTGAGTAGTATTTAGCCTTACGGGGTGGGCCCCGCGTGTTCGCACAAAGTTCCACGAGCTCTGTGCTACTCTGGTGCACCTAGACCTTTGACACACTCAGCTACAGGACTGTCACCTTCTTTGGTTCAACTTTCCAGAAGAATTCACAGACTGCGCCATTGGCCATATTGGTGTCCAAACCCCAGGCCGAAGCCTGGTTTGGGCTGGTCCGCGTTCGCTCGCCGCTACTGACGGAATCACGTTTGTTTTCTTTTCCTCTGCTTACTGAGATGTTTCAGTTCGGCAGGTTTGCTCCATACACCTTATGCATTCGGGTGCAGGTCACTCAAAAGAGTGGTGTTTCCACATTCGGAGATCTTCATATCAAAGCCCGGTTACCGGCTCCATGAAGCTTATCGCAGGTTCCTACGTCCTTCGTCGCCTCTCAACGCCAAGACATCCACCGTTTGCCCTTATTAGCTTGATCATGCCGACCCGATCCCGACAACTTCAATTTCAAATCTGAGATTTGAGATTTTGCTGTCGTTCTCGTGCCTTTATGTTCACGCCGGAGTTTGCATGCTCCAGCAACTCGTTCACAGCTTCCTTATTCATACCCCTAGGCAGGTGTATGTTTTCAGAAGTTGCTCGCGAGCAGCCGCTTCAGACGTTCAAAACGATCTTGTTTCTCGGTCTTGCTTACTGCTTGCTGCGCATCACGGAAAGACAACGAAGCGCAACAAGCGACATTCACGATCATGACTTGTCAAAGAGCTTTGCTTCCTCAAGAAACGCAGGTTGGCGAATGCTCGTTGGAAGAGTTGGTCGGCAGAATGACCGGCCTTCCAGGGGCTGCCTCGTGCATCACTTGAGTGGGCTGACGGACCGTTGAACCGGTCAGTCAAGTGCAGTCGGGTAGGATAGCTTCCTGACTGTATGTGTCAACCCCATTTGCGGGTCAAAATATTCCTTTTCGCATCTTCTTTTGCTCGCAAACTTCAAAAGTTTCGTCTCATTTCAGTTATCAGCAGCCACACCCGGCCCGAAACAAAGCTGGCCCACCTGAAATTGGTAGGCCAGCAGAGTCTTCCACATGTTGTCAACAACTTTCTACGTCTTATCGACTTGCCACGGCGCCGCTTCCTGCTGATGCCACCGCTTCCTCTCGCCGCTTGAGCAATTCCGGATTGTTGGAATCTTCTCGCGGCGATCTGCGTTCGCTTACTTCTGTTGTAATGCTCTGCAACACGACAGTGGCGCCCCAACCGCGATTCACCTCCATCGCATCCAAACCCACGACTTCAATTACATCAAGGACGAACCAATCTGTCGTGAAATCAATTGATGTCGGAGCTGAAGGCTTGGTGTCCTTTGCATCTCCTGGCTTGCCTGCATCACCTTTTGCATCGCCTTTCACTTCGGGTTTTGCATCTGGATTTCGAATAGGGCGGACCTCGCCGATGCGGTCGCCAGGGCGAACCGTAAACTTGTCTGTCCACCACTTGCCATCGTAATAGCGGTATACCTCAGCCGTGGCACTCCCAAAGCCCATTGTGTTGATCCCACCAGCTTGAGACCGAGCATCGGTAATGAAAACCTGTAATGGCGGATCCACCATGATGGGTTCAGACCATTCACTTGCAGGCGATGACAACGTGAATTTTTCCGCCAGCGCCTGCTGGGCAGGCATGAGATACAACTTATTTGCAAACAGCGGGTTATAAATTTCCACGGCAAGTCGGTATCGATACGTCTTGCCCGGTTGCACTGTGATGTCGTGAGCCCAAATCAAGAACTTGTCTGGGGTTGCTGGCGCCGTTTCAGGATTTTCACCGCCAGAAGTTGAAGCGGGTTTTTCTGGGCCAGGTTTATCTGCTGGCTGTCCGTCGGCTGCAGCCTGCAATTTCTGCAATGCATCTTCAGCGCGAGCGAGATCTTGATCAATACTTTTCAGCCGCGCTCGCAGTGATTTACACGCCGAATCGTTCGCTGCTCCAGCGCGACCCCCGCCATCCGGCGGTCCCATTCCACCTCCACCAGGTCCACCGCCAATTCCACCGCCCGGCGGCTTAACCGGTGGCACTCCACCACCACCGCCGCCGCCCTTACCACCGCCAGGACCACCACGTCCTCCACCAGGTCCGCCGCCGCCACCGGGTCCACCAGTGCCGCCGCCCGCAGGACCGCCCAATGGCGGTTTCTTGGGAGGTTCAGGCGGCGCCTCGGGGCATCCTGCATCTTTCAATCGTTTTTCAGCGTCGGCCCGTTTCGTTTTCAAATCTGCGATTCGGCGTTGCGCTTTCTTGATTGGGTCTGCGTCGCCTGCTTCATTGGTTTTCTTTGTTGCATCAGGAGGCGACCACGCATTCGCCAATCCCGGATAAAACTCAGGTTGAAGAATTTGAGCGCGACCTGCAGGCTCCGCCACGGTCTTGATGATCTCATTTCGCAAAGCGGAGTCGATACGAGTGTTCAGCTTATCGCGATAAGAAAGCTGGCCGGGGATGTGTTCCAGCAATAACTGGTTGCCCCAACTTCCATCAGGCATTAACTCCTGGCGCTCCATCCGAAGATCAATTGGATCGACTCTGCCCTCAAACCACTTCGAAGGCAACGGCGCTTCGCCTTTTGGTCCACCGTTGGTGAATTGATCCAAAACAGTCTTAGAATCCCACGTTGCTGCCACGGTCGTGAATGGCAAATCGTAGGGCGCCTTCGGAGCTACCTTCACCAATTCTGGATGATCCGTGATTACTTCTTGCGAAAGCGTATCGTAATACTTGAAAGCAACTAACGTCGTCGGCGCGGGGACATCTGGCACGACAAACGGCTTGGTCGCAGGCGGAATCACCATTCGGCCACCAGGATTCAAACTCGGCGCCCAGGCAAACAGTTTTTCTGCGGGACTCAAGCTTGCAACCCGCGTGTCCTGGAATTTTTTCAGCAGCGGCTCAGGATCTTTCGTCTGGTATGGCGATGCCGCATCAACGCGAAGCTTTTCCAGGATTTCCTTGGCGTGGTCCTCTAACATTCGATCGACATCTGCAGGACCAACCTTGCCTTTGCCGGCAACTTCAACTGCATTCGGTTCGCCAACAAACTGCATGGCGGTCAATCCGATAAAGACGAGCACAGCAAGGCCAAGCACAAAGTGCTCAAGATGCTGTTCCCAAATGGTGATGCCTTTGGTTTTCATAATTCACGCTCGAGAAAATAGAGTCAATGGACCAACAACCTGACAATCGCTGACAATCGGTCTTACGTTGATGGCGCTGCCTGTGCAGGCGGATCATTTGGAACGCCAAGAATTTGTTTGATGCAAGTCGGCATGAACTGTTTTGTCCATGATCGCATCCAGATGGTTTCGATTCTCATGCGCGCTGTCGCCACAGCGCCCGCTCCGTAAAAATATCCATTTTGAGCGGCCGCGTAACTGTCTGCAGGTTCAAGGCGCAGCTCAACGATTGACATGAAATTCCATTTTGAGATCGCATCAATAATCTGCGGCAGTCGAGCGGTCTCAACCACCACATCGAGATCAACATACACAACGTCATAAAGCGAATTGCTCTTTCGCCCAGTAATTGACGCGGTAAAGTCTGAGGGAACAGGAACTTTGGGGTCGATCGGCGCACCCGTTGCGACAGCGGCGGCCTCACCTGCAGGTGATGGTGGGGCGGCGTTTCCGCTTCCAAAACCCATACCCAATGCAGAACCGCTTCCGGGGGTGCCGCCAGCGGGACCCGCGCTCACCGCAGGCAAACCGGAAACGACAAGTTGAAGAACATGTTTCACTGGCGCCAGGTCAACGGATTTGTCGGCTTTGTTGGCCTCGTTCAATGCATGCATTACATCCTGCGTGACCCAAAATTGCCACTGCCAGTTGTATAGCTCACAAATCGAAGGTGGATTGGTCTGTTGATACACCGGCGGATACAACTGCGCGAGTGAGACATACATTCCAATGTTGTGTGCCGCGTCCGCGTACATCGACATGCGCGTATTCGACAATTTCTCGGTCAAACGCTTCTTTTGATCAGGATCGAGTTCCTCTGTCAGATCCTTTTTCAGATCTTGCGTGACAAACTGAGTGCGGACTCGTTGAATTTCATCGCGAAGCGTCTCTGGCGCCGGCGGCGTGCCGGCTTTCACTTCGTGAAGCAGTTCGTCATAGGCCTTCATCAGGTTTTCATAAAAGGTCTTGGGGTAAACATCGCGCATTTCTTCTGGCATTTGCGGCAATACGCCCTGCATGACCACGCCACGGCCTTTGTGGTTATGTTCAATCGAAGCCTTTTGAACAGCCGCGGCATCGTCGGCCATCACCTTGGCGACTTGCTCATACTGCTGAAGAAATTTCTCGTTGATCACGCCTTGCGTGCCATCGGGAAGATCGGTCTTCTGCACTTTGGTGAGTTCAACATTCTTCTGCGCCCGCGCTTGCACCTCTTTGCGAACGCTTGCGTTCATGCCGCTGGAAACGATCGGCAAGCCAATTAATGCGGCGATCATCAAGGCAATGAAAATGACGATGAAAACGTTGGCTTTCACCCAATCGAGCACGACATTCATGAAGGCGCTCCATTCGCTGGCGCAGCCGCAGCAGCACCGGTATTCAACAATTCAATCTCAAAGGTAATTGGCACGCGATAAAACTTGGAGCCAACCGGGTAGATGCGCGGCTTGGCGGGAATTGGTGCGGCTTCATTCACGTCGCCAAGATCGACATTCGGGTTGTTTTCTCCCTCTGATCCCGAAGAACCTGGCGGGTGCGGACCTCCAAACCCGGACGGCGGCTTGGTTCCTGATGGTGGCGCCAATGGCGGGCCGCCTCCTGCACCTCCCGCGCCGCCTAACCCACCGCCAAGACCTCTACCGGGCGCGGAAATTGGCGGAGCTCCGCCTTTGCGGCCGCCTCCTAACGCGCCGCCGCCTGGTGACATGCCGCCGCCAGGTGACGTTCCACTTCCCGGAGGACGCGGTGCCGTAGGTGGCGGAGTCGGCTGAGTCGGACGATCTGGCGGACCCGCTTCTTTGGTCACATCTTCGCCTTTTTCGGTAACGGTTATTTCTTCAGTTGATTGAGGATTGGCGGTAATCGATTTGGCGATAATCCGATATGGAACTTTCGCGCGAGCATCTTTCGGTTCGGCATGATCGCGCAGCCACTTGTTGACCGTTTCATTCAAAAACTCAGCTGGGCGATCATGACTCAGCTCGACATTCATCGTTACAAATATGCGTCGAGGAGTTTGTCCTTCGGGCGGCGTGTAAGCGCCAGTGAGCTGATTGAGCTGAACCAAATTTCGCATTGGCGGATCGATACTCAGAATCAACTCGGGATTATCGCCAAGGAGTTCAGGCTGCGGATTCGTTGATGCAAGAGCAGTCGACACATCATGCAAGAGGAACGGCCAGACATTTCGATTGTCCAGCAAACTCAGCATGTTGGTTGCGGTAGCGCCGATATCGCTGGCGGTCTTGCTGGTTTCGTAGCGGCGTTTGTACTCACCGCCACGATTGATGACGTCGCTCACTAATGCCGATTGAGTCGGAGCCAAGTGGCCACGATCGACAAGTGGGCGATAAAGCGTCATGCCTGCGCCGGCAATTACAATGGCAGCTGCTGCTGCAAACCATTTGATCTTTGCATGCCAAATCTGATCACGAAGAGTCTTCACAGGAACCAGGTTTGCATTGATTTGAGCTAAGCCCACGCCCTGCAACGCTAATCCGTACGCGGAGGCCATATTCACTGCGTTTTCCGCAAATGAAGCAGCTTCGCGGCCGGTCACTGCGATTCGCTTGTATTCATCCAGACGAATGATGTCCAGCTTGCCATCAACTTCCGGCTGCAGCTGCTGGCTCAAAAACTTACGCAGGCCCGGAATCTTGAACGTTGAGCCGATTCCGACCATCGTTGACAGCTGGCTTTCACGATGCAGCGAACGGTAATAACTAATCGAGCGCTGCAAATCCTGCAATAAATCGCTAAACACCGGCCGCATGGCCTGCATGATCTGTTTCGCGTATTTGCTTTCTGATGCTTCAAGCTTGAGCTTTTCAGCTTTGGTGTAGCTCAATTTAAAGGCGCTGGCGATCGCTTCGGTAAAGTGCGTTCCACCCAAGGGGAATGTACGAATCCAGCATCGTCCCGCTTCGGCGACAATGACATCAGTCGCGCTGGTTCCAATGTCGATGTAGACAACTGGCTCATTCTTTTTGCCGCCCTGATCAAAGGTCATGCCGTTGTACACCGCCACCGGGCTGAGCGTCATGCTCTCTGGCGACATGCCAAGCTCCGCGTATAACCCCAGGCGTTGCTGCACCCGTTCGCGGGTGATGGCAAAGATGCCCACTTCAATTTCCGGCGTATCGGCTGAGGTAAACGTTTGATAATCCCATTCCACTTCGTCAATTGGAAACGGAATCTGCTGCACGGCCTCAAACTTCACGATGTCCGGGACCTTCTTGGGTTCAACCGGCGGTAGTTTGGCGAATCGGGCAAAAGCAGAATGCCCGGGCACGCTCATTACGAGGTGTTCGCCTTCCAAGGATTTTTGACTGATGAATTGACCCAATCCCAAGCGCACCATTTCGTCCTGATCCAGATCAGGTGTGGTCAGCACTTTTTTGTGAGGAATGACGGCAAAGTCGGAAACGGTCACATCGTCGCCGTTGCGTTCCAGGCGAATCGCCTTGATCGCATACGCGCCAATTTCGATTCCCCACGCCGCTTTTGGTGTAGCCATCTGTTTCTGTGCTCCAGGTTTGTCGCGAAAGCGTGTAGCGATTGCGATCAGCATTTAGCTAAAGGCAGAGGAAAAGCATACACAAATCGCTGGTTTCTGCGCATCCACTCGATTCTCACTTGGATACGCAAAGGCAGTGATGATTGTTGCACCAGAAATCGGAACCGGACTTCTGCACCTCTAGCTTCACCCCGGGTTGGAAAGGGTTTCTATTTCAGGTTCACCCATTGATTTCAAGCGCGACCACAGTCATTGGGCCAGCTTGAAGTGGCATACTGTTGTTGGAAGCCAACCAAACAGGTAATCTAAAGGGTTCCCAAGTTCTCATTATCAAGGCAAGAGATGGATATGACCGAATCTCAATCGCAATCCAACCCGTCATTCAACACACCCGGAAGCGGCGCGGGAGTTCAGCCGCAGAACAATCCGCGCGTTGACATGGACGCCAAGCTGAACGCTGAGATTGAAGAAGCTCTTAGCGACATGAGCTTGGAAGACATGATGGATTTGTCTGAGCAAAAGCCTGCGGCAACGTCCAGCAGCAATGCTCGCGGCGACCGGCAACGCAAATCCGGACGCGTCATGCAGATCCATGGTAACGATGTGTTCATTGAATTCGGCCCGAAGTCCCAAGGCGTGTGCCCGCTGGCGCAGTTTGAATCCACGCCCGCGCTCGGCGCTCGCATGGAATTTAACGTTGAGCGCTTCGATAAAGAAGATGGACTGCTCATCCTTTCTCGCCAAGGCACTGTTCAGAAAGCCGAATGGGAAAATCTTGAGGTCGGTCAGGTTGTGGAAGCTCGCTGCACAGGCGTGAACAAGGGCGGCTTGGAAATGGAAGTCGCCAACCACAAGGCGTTCATGCCTGCAGGTCAAGTTGACATTCGCCACATTGAAGAGCTCAGCGTTTTTGTCGGCGAGAAGATGCCTTGCGAAGTGATGGAAATCGACAAGCCGCGCGGCCGAATCATTTTAAGTCGCCGGCAAGCGATGGAAGCCGATCGCGCGGTGCAACGCGCTGATCGCCTGGCCACGCTCGAAGTCGGCCAGATCCTCCCCGCCACAATCACTTCTGTTCAAGCCTACGGCGCGTTTGCAGATATTGGCGGACTCGACGGCTTGATACACATTTCCGACATGAGCTACGAACGGCTCAAGCATCCTTCTGAAGTTGTGAAGGACGGCCAGCAAGTCACAGTGAAAGTGTTGAAGGTGGACTTATCGCAAAATCCGCCACGGGTTGGATTGGGATTGAAGCAGACAATGGAAGATCCTTCGGTGAAAGCTCGCGAAGCGATCAAGGTCGGCGAAACAGTTTCCGGTCGCGTGACAAAGATCATGCCCTTTGGCGCCTTTATCGAACTTGGTCCAGGTGTTGAAGGCTTGATTCACATTTCTGAGTTAAGCCACGATCGTGTGCATGATGTCAAGCGCATTGTGAAGCCCGATGAAATCGTGACGGTCAAGGTGCTGAGCGCCGATCCAGGAAGCAAGAAGATCGCGCTTTCAATCAAAGCGCTGCAAAGCAAAGAAGACCGCGAAGCTGAAATGGAGCGCAAGGAAGACGCCAAGATGCGCAAGCTTCGTGCACAGCTGAACAATAAGTTTGGCCCGCTGAAATTAAAGGGCGGAATTGGATAATCGCGGCGCGCCGCGAGATTCAATGCGCTTCTTGCAACACTCCATCGCGAGCAGCCAGTCTTTTCGCCACTCGCACACCGCTGTTCAACGCGCCTTCCATGTAACCCACAAATTTGTAGCAGGTATGCTCTCCCGCCAAGTGCAACCGGCCGTTCATGTGTGACTTCGCAAGCAATGGTCCCACGGTTGTGACCTGGCCCGGCGCGGGGAATGAATAACTTGCGCCGGTCCAAAGTTCGTTGGGCCAATCCATGAAACGGGTCTGCACAAGGTTATCTTTGAATCCGGGATAGAACTTCTCGTAAAGCTCCGACAAGGCTTTCGTTCGATCTTCTTTCGACATGGCCAGCGCTTTTTCGGCGCTTGGTCCGCCGCTGAATCCCGTCATGCACGCGCCATCGTTGCTTTCATCAACTGCCCCCTGCGCATCGGTGGCATCCCACGTCATTTGCACAAGATCATCTGACAAAACATATTGCGAGCGTTTGGGTTCCGCCGTTTCCCAGAAGCGCGCTTTTACATGGGGGAGGAATTTTGTATTCAACCCCATTTGTGGCTTCAGCGCCGATGTCATCGGCGGCGAAAATTCGACTTTGCTCCATACCGAAGGCGGAATTGCCAGTACGACATCATCGCATTCCAATGTTCGGCCGTCTGCGCATTCGACGATCATCATGTTGTTCTTGAATTTCACGGACCGGGCGGGCAATTTCAGTTCAATATGTTCTGACCCAATCTCCTTCGCCAGCCTCTGCGCGAGTTGATCGTTGCCGCCTTTGCAACGAAAGACTTCAGATTGATCCCAGAATTTTTCCAGTCCGCCACCCTTGATGGCGGTCAGTTCACCGAGCAGAGACTGTTTCTCCGGCGCCTGGCCGTTGTCCGCCGTTTGGTCGATGAGCATCGTTTTTTTCGTAAATTCCGGCAGATCAAGCTTGTTGATAAATTCTGCAACCGAGGTTTTGTCAAGTTTTTCCGCGTCCGGCGCGTTCCACGGCTCGTCTTCCGGGACGTTTGCCGCCAACTCGTTCATTTTGTTTAGCCCCTCTTTCATCAAGTCCCAAAGATCCTTGGTCTGTTCAAAATCAAGAAGCTTGCCGTTGATCATCATCGGGAACTTGGCTTCACCTTCGTCTTCGGTTACGTCCAAAAATTCCAGATTGAACAATTCCTTAAAGTGCACCCACGTCGGATGATTTGAGCCAATCAGTTCGCCGCCGCCTTCGATGTTTCGGCCGCGGATGTATTCATTTTTGTTTGCTGCATTAAATGAAAGCACGCGTCCACCCACGCGCGGGCGAGCTTCCAAGATTGTCACGTCATAGCCTGCAGTCTTCAATTCATGAGCGCAGGCAAGCCCTGCAAATCCGCCACCAATCACGACCACTCGTTTCTTGGAATCGTTGCCAAGAATTGAAAGCGCTGATGCAGGCAAATTTGAAAGAAGCAACCCCGCCGAAGCAGCCAGCGTGGCCTTCAACATTTCGCGGCGAGTCCAGGCATCAACCTTTGGTTCATGACGACGATGCAAACGGGTGTATAGCGATAGCGACATGATTTTCTCCAGCTAAATTTCAGCATGATCCGTTCGTGAAGCGACGCCCACCCATTGAATGGGTGGGCGTCGTGAGTACGTAAGACGAAGTTCAATCACTCGTCATTTGTCGGTCCAACCGCAATCATCCAGAGCTTGAAGAAATTCATCACTTGCTGTTTGGTGAGCTTGTTGGCATTCAGGCTATAGGTGATCTTGCTGGAGATCGGTTCCTTGCCGCCTGCGGGCATGGTGTCAACATAATTCACGCGACCGGTTAAACACGGAATGGTGTCATCAACAAAGAAGAATGCTTCTTCACCCGCCAGATCCTTGAATGCAGCCGATTCATCCGCGGCAGATTTATTCTTTTCTTCATTGAAGCGAAGATTGAAATCGTAATAGCCCTTGCCATTGGAATCGCGATTGGGATCTTCAACCCATTTGATCGTGCCGGTGAGCACATCTTCAACATCGCGGCCGTTCATTGAATACTTGAACCGCACGCCATCGGCAAACCAGTTGCCAGTTTCGTAATCGTAATCCAAGCGGCCACTCACAACGGTGGTTGGATAATTTTCTGCAGGGCCTTTCGCAAGTACGACGTTGTCGAATCGCATTGGATCGACTTTCTTTACGGTGACTTGCACAGTCTTGTCGCCCACGATTCGCTTGTAGGTATATGAAGCAAGGTTGTCCTTCTTTTCTGCCTTGCCGATGAGTTTCCCGCCAAAGCGATCGGTGAAGCCCTGAATTTGGCCGGACGTGTCAACGGCGATGCGCAGCGGACTCTCTTTGGCGGACCCGCCTGCCAAATCGTACGCGCCGCTGGCTGTGTCAATTGGAATGGTGCCAACCCACTTGCCAATGGTCTTCTTTTGCTTGGTATCCCGAGGATTCAGCACCGAGAGATCAATGCTGTAGGTGAGCAACGCATCTTGCTTTCGTGAAGCGAGAATTTTCGAATAGAGATTCGGCTGACGGTTGATCTCACCCGTGAACTGCGTGGTCTTGGCTACCGTCAAATTGAACTTGTACTTGTCCTTGGCGCCCAAAGCTGGAGAACCAGCCTTCAGATCGCCAGTCGTATCCATGTTCGTGCGGGTGCCAAAATCAATATCCATGTTTCCAACAATGATGTCGGTTTCCGTGATCTGCTGATCTGCGGATGCTGTTGGAGCCGGCGCTGCGGTTTTTCCTGAAGGAGTTGGAGGCGTTGACTGCGGCTTTGGCTGTTCGTGAGCAGTCTGCGCCAAGACAGAGCCCATCAATGCGATTGCGAAAAAAGTTGAAACGGCTATCACTCGAATCGGTTTCATGTACACATCCTCCCTTTCTGGAGAATCCATAACTGTTGGAACATGCCGTGCCATGAACTACAGACATGGTCGTGCGGCGTGAATGATAATTTATTCTGAGTCAATTGGGAGTCCGGAATGAGAAATTACAAGACAAGTCAGTTTGTTTCCCCCCCAGCCGCTATTCGCTGTTTAATGCCTTTGGCGATCGTCTTCTCACTTGCGCTTCTTGGGGCTGCACAATCTCAACCCGCACAAACACAACCCCAGGCTACAAAAGGCGCGACGATCGCCAAACTTCAGGTTGAGGCCAAAGATCTTCGAACATTGGTGCATTCCGAACTCGCCAACCATTTTCTGGATGCGGTTGTCAATCTCCCTGCCATTGATCCTCGCACGCTGTATTTTGATAAAGCGACAAGAAAATGGCTCACCTCCGAGCAGGCTGCCGCACTCACTGAAGAACAGCACAAGCAGCTTCAAGTCATTCCTGCTGATGAAGCTCTTTACTATCAAACCAAATACGGTTCTCCATTGGCCTATTCTCGGCCGGTGGAAGTGCTGGGAAATGCCGGTTTACACGACTTCGCAGGAAAGAAAATTCTCGATTTCGGATACGGCACAATCGGCCACCTGCGCATGCTCGCCTCATTGGGCGCGGATGTTGTCGGTGTTGATGTTGATCCACTTCTCACCATGTTGTACAACCAGCCTTCAGACACGGGCAAAATCAATGAGGGCAAAATTACCCTCGTTGAAGGTCGGTTCTCAGATGACAAGATCAAATCACAGGTCGGAAACGCTTTCGATCTCATCATCTCTAAGAACACGTTGAAACGCGGCTACCTGCATCCGCCTCCAGATGTCCAAGTCGACAAGCGAAAATTGCTTGATCTTGGTTTAAGCGACGAAGAATTCCTCAAACTCACTTTCACCATGCTCAAGCCCGGCGGCAAATTCTTGATTTACAACATTTCTCCCGCTCCAGCTCCTCCAGACAAGCCCTATATACCCTGGGCTGATGGACGTTGTCCCTTCGAAAAGGAAATGCTTGAAAAAGTTGGGTTTCAGATCGTCATGTTGGATAAGGACGATTCGGAGGCGGTGCGAGAAATGGCCAAGGCCTTGAAATGGGATTCAGGCGATCAACCCATGAACTTGCAAGATGATCTTTTTGCCCATTACACGCTGCTGGAAAAGCGGCCATAAGTGTACCGACAGGCAGTTGCGCTTGATTTTGAGGATCGTGTTTGGCTGAATCCAGTCGAGGCGAACGGCATTTCACTGACAATTTCCACTCTGAGAACGTTTTCTGCCCACGCGCCGCAACATTTTCGTATTAATCTATGCACCTGTTCGTTGGGCATAATCCTCATGCGCAAATCTGCGATCTCATGCGGCTGGGCATTTCTCATTGGAGGTCATAATGAATCGTTCACTCATTGGGTTGGCAGCAGCATCTGCATTTGGATTGCTTCTGGTCAATATTGGATATTCGCAAAATCCAACGCTTGATGAAACAAACCGACTCGATTTCCGGCGTGTGGTGCAAGACGCCAAGGAAAAAGTCTTTCCGGCGGTTGTGTTCATCCGCGTTGTCCGCGAAAGCAACGAAGAAGGCGAAAAAAAATCGCAACAATTATCAGGCAGCGGCGTCATCATCTCCCCCAAGGGTGAAGTGCTCACGAATTGGCATGTGATCGACAAAGCTCAATCTATTCGATGCTTGCTTTCAGATGGCCGACACATCGAAGCGAAAGCGCTCGGTAGCGACAAAGACACAGACCTTGGATTGATCCAATTGCAAGCTGAACCCGGGTCCGCAGAATTTCCATGTGCACGAATTGGTGATTCGTCAATCTTGCAAGAGGGTGATTTCGTCATGGCGATGGGTGCGCCCTATGGATTGAATCGTTCGGTCTCTATCGGCATTGTGTCGTGCACTCGACGCTTCCTTCCAGAAATCAGCGAGTACAGCCTCTGGCTGCAGACTGATGCAGCGATTAACCCCGGCAACTCGGGCGGCCCGCTTGTGAATACCGACGGCAACATTATCGGCATCAATGCGCGGGGCATGGGCTTTGCCGAAGGCATGGGATTTGCCATTCCATCACAGGCCATCAATATGCTCGTGCCGCAAATTCGCGAACATGGCAAAGTGGATTGGAGCTGGACGGGGTTGCAACTTCAACCACTGAAAGATTTTAATCGCGACATGTACTTTGATGAAACCGAAGGCGTCATTGTTGCTGAAACGGACCCGGAAAGTCCGGCGCGGCAGGCTGGAGTTCTCGCGCATGACCGCATCATTCGCGTCAACCATGAAACACTGACAGCCCAGACGGAAGAGGATCTTCCAGGCGTTCGCCGCACGCTGGGATTGTTAGAGAAAAACAAACCCGCCACATTTGAACTCATGCGCGGCACGCAGGCGATCACCGTTTCACTGACCCCTCGCGAAAAAGGCAAAGTCGAAGGCGAAGAATTGGCCTGCAAACGTTGGGATATTACGGTCAAGACGATCAACCAATTCGACAATCCTGACCTCTATTTCCATCGTCAAAGCGGCGTCTTTATTTATGGCGTGAAATCACCTGGAAATGGTTCCAATGCAGGATTGAGATCGAAGGATATTCTGCTGAAAATCGACGGTAAAGAGGTCAACACGCTCGCCGATGTTGAAGCTATTCATAAACAAACCATTGAAAATATCGAGAAGAATCACCGCATCACCTTTGCTGTTTTGCGGAATGGTTTAATGCGGCAAATCGTTCTTGATTTTGCTCGAGATTACTCCAAGGAATGATTTACCCTCACCTCTGGTCTGTTCAATGTCCTTCTACACAACCGATTTTCTCAAGGAGACTGTCATGACTCGTCGGTGGTTTGCTGCAAATCTGATCGCTGTCCTGTTGCTCGCCGGTGTGGTTCGGGCAGAAGATGAAACCGGACCCAAGGAATTGGCAGCAATTGCCGATGCCGTCGCACCATCGCTTGTAAAGGTCGAGTACACGATCCAATATGACAAAGGACAGGCGCCCGGCGGTGAGGACCGTTGGCAAGCCTGGCTCGCATGGCAACGGGGCAGCAATGCCAGTGCCTTTAGCGAACAGGATTCAGAACAATGGGATCGTCTTATCCGCGAAGAGCGTCCGGCTGAGCATGGCGGTTTCCTTGTCGCGCCAAGCAAAGTCATCACCAGCGATCCAATGTTGCATCCGCGATTCATCAAGAGCATCGCAGTGCGCTTTGGCAATCAAGTCGTTGAAGCAACTCCTGCGAGCTTCGGCGCCCATGAAGATGTACTCGTGCTGGAACTGAAATCTCCTTTCAAAGACGCCAAACCAATTCCTGCAGACCGCACCAAGGCTGGCCCGTACTATTCAATTACTTACGGAGTGTCGGATGGCGCGTGGCGGACGAATGTCAATGCAGTGGGAAGCACCATTTCGGTTGGCTCTGATGGCAGGCGATACACCAGCGCCGGACACAATGCACTCATCGTTGACAAAAAGGGAACTGCAGTCGGTGTTTGCGCAGAAGGCCGTCTGCCGCTGGATGAGTCATGGAAGATGACGCCGGCAGAAATCAAAACTGTTTCCGCGACAGACATGAACACCATGTTGGCCACGCTTGGCAAAACCTGCGATCAGGTTTTGCCGCGCGTGACGATTCGGTTCCGCAGTCCGCGTTCGGGTTCTGCCAGCCGCTACCGTCGTTACATGGATGAATCAGGCGATTCTGAAGGAAGCACCGAATGGAACGGCACCGGCATCGTTCTGGATAATCAAACCGTATTGGTGCTGGCGAATTTAAAGCCCAAGGTCACCGCTCGTTTGGAGAAGATCTTTGTCTACAGTGCAAGCGGCGAGGAACTGCCTGCTACCTTTGCTGGGACGCTTGCTGATTACGGTTGCTTGATTGCGAAACTCTCCAAACCAATGGCCACGAAGGCCGTGATGTCTTCTGCACCAATCACCGATTTTAGAAATCAACTCCTGGCCAAGGCTGAAATAACTGTCCAAGGCGAAAATCGAACCGTGTACTATGGCCACGATCGCATTAACTTTTATTACACGGGTTGGCATCGCAATATTTATCCTGCCCTGTCTGCAAATGGCGAAGCCTCGTCAAGTCATTATTCTGGTAGCGGCGTCGAATCGTTGAAGTTCCTCTTCGCACAAGATGGCTCGCTCATTGCGCTGCCAATTGAGCCAAGACAGAAAGTCACCGTTCAGCAATATGGCGACATGGCGCTTATGACTCCGGTGCAGCAGATTTCCGAAGTGATGACCAGCTTGGATCAGCATCTTGATCCTGACAATCGCCCACTTACCGAAGATGAAGAAAATCGCCTCGCCTGGCTGGGTGTCGAGCTACAGCCAATGGATTCAGAATTGGCACGGGCCAACAACCTTTCCGATGAAACCAACGGCGGCAGCAGCGGCGGCATCATCACCTATGTCTACCCCAACTCTCCCGCATCTGACGCTGGACTGGAAATGGGAGACATCATTCTTCGACTTCACGTGGAAGGACAGCCCAAACCAATGGAAGTCACCATCGCCGGTGGCCAATTCGGCATGGAAGGCTTTCCCTGGCAGATGCTCGATCAGGTTCCGGAAGAATACCTTGATGAAATGCCCAAACCTTGGGGCGGCGTGGAAAATTCCCTCACTCGCGGCCTGACCGATGTCGGATTTGGCAAGAAATTTACTGCTGAAATCTTCCATGGTGGCAAGGTCATCAACAAAGATTTCAAGGTTGTCCAAGGCCCGCCATATTTTGATTCGGCGCGGCACTACAAGTCAGAAGACCTTGGAGTGACTGTGCGCGACCTCACCTATGAAGTGCGGCGATATTTCCAGATCAAGGAAAATGATCCTGGCGTCATTCTTTCCAAAATTGAAAAAGGCAGTAAAGCAGCAGTGGCCGGATTGAAGCCGTTCGAAATCGTGCTCAACGTCAATGATGCACCAATCATGAACACAAAAGATTTCGAAAAAGCGGTAAGCGCTCCTGGCGAGTTGAAGCTTTCAATCAAGCGCATGACTGAAGGCCGCATAGTCAAAGTGAAGAGCGAAGGCGCCAAGGCCGATTCAGAAAAGCATGAAAGTAAAGCGGATGCTGACAAACCGTCGCACGACTAACCGCGAATGAACCTTTCAAGAAAGACAAACCTGAAGGGGTTTGTCTTTTTTTTTTATGTCTTAATCATGCGAATTTGGTTCGCGGGCAAGGCGCTGGCGCAAGTGCTTCAAGTCCAGCGATTGAATTGAATATCCCGTGAACAAATCGACCTGTGCAGAGGCGCCCACTTGCGGTGGACAGCGCGTCAAAATCACATCAATGCCTTCATCTGTCCAACAAATCTGATTCATTCTCCCATATTTGGTTTCACTGGTTCTATACGTCAATTCATCAAAACCGAATTCCAACAGAAGTCGTGAAATGTCTTCGACCGAACTGGATGTCGTGATGCGAAGATGAATAGCCGGATCAGCATCGATCAGTCCCGCGGCAGCGCGTCCCATGAGCAGTGTTGTGGCCTCCGGAATCGCCAATTCAAAGACCGACATGATTTCTTCGGCAATCGAAAGAACGTGTCGCTGGTGTTCTAAATAACCCGCTTCACCCATCGCTTGCATGCGCATCGCTTGTGCGTGTTTGCGAACGCGTCCCAACCCTGGCAATGGCACATCATGATGGCCAAGAAGATCAGCCGCAGCGCGCACGGCCTGACCAATCCGACTCACGCGCCCCGCTTCCATCAATCTTGCTGCTTCTCGAGCGATTTGATCTGTTCGTGCATCCACCATGAGAGTATTGTTGGTTTCAATTGCAGAAGAGACAAGAATGAAGCGCGCCGACTCGTTTCATCAAGTGCATGCCGCTTCGGCCACCGTTTGACCCTTGGGTTGCCACGGCGTGATCAACTTTTGGCCACGGGCACAAGCGAATGCGGACCAGCGATCCACAGCATCCAGCATTGGTCCGGGCGAAAGCGTTCCGATCACAAGTATCGAAGCATTCGTCGGTGAAACGAGTTGAACATCCATTTCCTTCAGCACTTGTCGGACAATCCAACCATTCTTTCCTTCCTCCACAATGGATGCAGCAACATGATTGCCTACTTGATGTCTCAGCGTTGCACCGGTCTCGGTAAGTCCGGTGAATCGATCGAATAACTGTGCCGACATGCCTCGGCTCTCTTGGGCATCCAATGATTGCAACAAGTCGCGCATCCCCAAAGCAAAGCCATTCGCCGCATGCTCGCGAATCGCAATTTGTGCATAACGTGAAACCGTTTCATTCAGTTCACGCTGACGAAAGCGTTCCGGTGCGTAGCGTTGCGCGACCCATCCATTGTTTCGCACCAATCGATGCACAATGCGATTCATGTCGCGCCCCTGCATGACTTTCTCATGCCTCACGCGAAACCGTTGATCATGAATGACACGCCATCCATCAAGCAGGAGCTTCGCGCAAAGATCATACTCTTCAACATAGTAATCAAAAGCGGGGTCATAACCGCCAGTCGCTAGAAATGCATCGCGTTGAATGGCAACACCGCAACCAACAAACACCTCTGGTAGTCCACCCGATTCGCGATCGCCATTGGGCAAAGTTATCTCTGCGCCGATGGCTGCGACATCCGAAGGAGCATTGAGCAAGACATTAACATGTTCCGTATCCAGCGGATATGAATCATCATCAAGCATGATGATCCAGTCGCCTTGGGACGCGGCGACTCCAGCGTTGCGCGCTGCCGCGCCTTCATTGACATCGCGGCGAAGCACCCTCACGGACATCCCGTTACGAAGTTTTTTTGAAAGCAGAACTGGCGAAGTGGATGCGTTGTCGACGACAACGACCTCCGCGCCGCCCATTGGTTCGTGCGATGCAAGACTCAACTTGCTCAGCGCATCAAGCGTTCGAGTCAACCGCTGTGGTCGATTATGCGTGGGCAAGAGGTACGTGATCATGTCGATCGACCAATCGCCCAGCGGGTTCTTCAACAAGTGATCCGGGTTCAGCGTGATACGTCAGCTGCGCGTTGCAAAGTCTGCGAATGCCGCGGCGCAAATCCGCAGCGCCGATAACGGCATTGCCCAAGCGCTGCGCCTGACTGGCCGCCGCCACGCTTCCCAGCAAGGCAGCCAATGCCAATGCGTTCTTTTGTGAAGCGCTAGCCATCGTGAGCGTGGCTGCCGCCAGCAGCGCATCGCCGCAACCCAATGCGTCAACAGCATTCGGCGCCAAGGCGGGCACGTGTTGCGCAATCAAACGCGTTTGCCAATGATTCAAATTCACATTTGAATCCGCCACGCGATTGAAAGCGATCAAACCTTCTTCGCCAAGCGTTGCAATTGCGGCGGTTGAACGAGTATGGTCCAGCACTCGCCACACAACGCTGCTCAAGCCTTCATCATAATCGTGCAAGGCATCGCGGATTTCCGGCTCGCTGGGGCAGATTAGATCCATCTCGCGCATCGCGAGCAAACTTGCCCGCCTGCCGCTGACATCGCCTACCATCAATGGCACAATCGGACGAAGCGTTTGGCACAATTCGGTCAACATCGCGGATGAAAATAATCCCTGTCCGAAATCGGTAATGATCACAGCATCGCATGATCGTGCCGCTTCAGCAGCCTTGTGGATGAATTGTTCTCGCCTCGCAGCGTCAAGCGTCAATGGACCGCCCAGATCAAGCTTCATGACCTTCGTGGTTCCCACCAAGAATCGTTGCTTTTCCACTAACGGCTGATCAAGCTCTACCCAGATGGTCTGAACGTTATCAGTGGCAAGCCGCTGGCGAAGCGATTCAGCTTCAAGCGTGCGAGGCAAAGCCGTAAGAACCGTTGAATGCGCACCCATCGCTGCCAGATGCTTGCCGATGATGGCGGTCCCGCCGTCAAAACTGCGGTATTCAAGCGGGCGCAGCGTCATCATCGGGCTTTCGCCCGCCACGGCCGGCCGTTCACACATCACATAAGTGTCTTTGATCGTCTCGCCAATCACCAGCACTCGTTTCCCTTGAAACGATGCGATTAATTGATCGATTTTGACGGGCGTGATTTCATATTGCGCGATCAGCCGACGAAGCGTTGCGTGAAAGGGATTGGCAGTTTCTTCCAGCGCGTTGATTAACGCTGTAGAACTGAAAACGACATCGCCAGAGCTGAATACCACCCGGCCACCGTGACGTTCAACAATTTCGCGCTCCAGCCGAAAACGTGGATCGCGGTTGTGTTCATACTCGCGGCCTTTGACGTAGACATCCGGTTGAACAAGCTCAAGCAGTTCTGCGGCAGTGGGTTGATGATTAACCGCAACCCAGCGCACGCAATCCAACGCTGCGAGATTCTCTGCACGAAGTTCCTGCGGTATCAGCGGCCGGCCGGTTCCCTTTTCCATTTGCGAGTCGCCGGTAATGGTGACCAGCAGGTGATCGCCAAGCTTGGCCGCTTGTTGAAGGTGTCGAATGTGGCCGGGGTGCACAATGTCAAAGCATCCATGGCACATCACGACGATTTCGCCGCGTTGCTGCGCGGCACGCACGTGCTGAACGCATTGATCTATTCCAAACACTTTCACGGCTGCGGTCACAACATTCTTTATCGGCCGTGACGTGTGCGGGTCGTTACACCAAATCACCCGTCAGCATAATTTGCTCGAGTTGGGCTTCAAGCATCAATCATCACCCATCTTTTGCACATTCACTCTTCAAACGGTCGATCTTGAAACGATAGAAACAAGCATGGCGCAGGAAATGCGCCAATTCGACATGGAGGTCGAATGCCAGCTCGCTCGGTCAAACGCGAAGCCAATTTTGGTTCCTGCAAGGTCGTTATCCTTGCCGGCGGCTTTGGCACTCGTTTGGCGGAGCAGACCGATGAGCTCCCCAAACCGATGGTGCAAATCGGAGGCCGGCCCATTCTGTGGCACATCCTCAAAATCTATAGTCACTTTGGTTTCAATGATTTTCTAATTGCCACTGGTTACAAGTCAGAAATGATCAAACGGTTCTTTTTGGAGTATCGCGATCAGATGTCAGATCTCGTGATTGATTTCGCGAGCGGAAAAATCAAGCGGCTCAATGATTTGATCGAACCTTGGCGAGTTTCGCTCTTGGACACTGGGTCGCAAACCTTGACCGGCGGACGCATCAAACGCCTGGCGGGCGAACTCGACAAAGACACGTTCATGATGACTTATGGAGACGGCGTAGCGGATATCGATCTCCAAGCGCTCATGAGATTTCACCAGCGACATGGCAAACTCGCAACATTCACCGCCGTACGACGACCAGCACATTTTGGTGTTCCAACTCTAAAAGGCGATGTTGCGGTGCGATTTGCCGAAAAAGAACACGATGAAAATGACTGGATCAGTGGCGGGTTCTTTGTGCTGGAGCCTGCCGTGCTTCGCTACATCAGCGGCGATCAATCTAATTTTGAACTGGAGTCGCTGCCTCGTTTGGCTGAAGAAGGTCAATTGATGGCGTTTCGGCACGAAGGCTTCTGGCAACCCATGGACACGTTACGCGATGTTCGCAATCTCAAGGCACTTTGGTCAACAGAAAGTCCGCCTTGGAAAATCTGGCACAACCGAAATGCTATCAGGCGATAAATCGTAGCCATCATCAAAGTAGTCACGCACTCTTGCTCAAACGCACAACATGAAACGCCCATTTGAATCTCCAATGTCCCTTCACGACTCCAATGTCCTTGTCACTGGGGCAACAGGTGTCGTTGGGTCACGACTCGTCAATCGTCTGCTTGATCTGAAAGCAAATGTCATTTGCTTTATTCGCGATCACGATCCGGCATCGGCGCTTTGGTATGCAGGCGACTACGAGAGAGTAAGCGTCGTCAACGGCCGTCTTGAGAATTTCGAGCACGTGAAAGCGGCAATTATCGAGCGCGACATAGACACCATTTTTCATTTAGGAGCGCAAGCGATTGTTCGATGCGGTCATCAAGACCCGCATGGAACATTTGAAACGAATATTCGCGGCACGTACAACATTCTGGAAACATGCCGTTTATACGGCGACGCTGTTCGGAAAATCGTCATCGCTTCGAGTGATAAAGCGTATGGCGAATGCGAAGCGCTTCCTTATGTCGAAGACACGCCGCTTCATGCCCGCAATCCGTACGATGTTTCAAAATGCTGCGCCGATCTCATTTCGCAGTCATTTGCAGCAACCTATGGCTTGCCCATTGCCATTGCTCGTTGTGGAAATATTTTTGGTCCCGGCGATCTTCATTGGAGCAGATTGGTGCCTGGTACGATGCGATCTCTCTTACGGGGAGAACGCCCCGTCATACGTTCCGATGGCAGTTTGATTCGCGATTATCTTTTTGTTGATGATGCCGTTGAAGCGTATATCGCTTTGGGAAATTGGCTGGAGGGCGTCGAATCAAAGCATGATGCGCAGCGGGCCTTCAATTTCAGTTCCAATCAACCCATGTCGGTCATGCAGATGCTGAACCTGATTCAGAACATCAGTGGTCGAAGGGATCTGGATCCTATCGTTCAAAATCAAGCCAAAGGCGAAATATCCGCGCAACACCTTGATTCAACTCGTGCACGGCAAATTCTGCGATGGTCTGAGCAGACCGACCTTAAAGCTGCACTGCGTTCCACCTATGAATGGTACAGCGATTATTTGTCGCGATTCGCAAATGACGCAATTCCACTCTCGCCACGCGCTGAATTGACAAGGGCTTCTGCGTGAATTGTCGAGTATGCGGCGGCGCCTCATTTGGCGATGTCATCGATCTTGGCTTGATGCCGCTGGTGAACAATCTGCTTCGGACACCGGATGAAGTTGCTCCTCGTTGGCCATTGCAAGTTGTCTATTGCAGATCGTGCTCATTAGTCCAGTTAACGGAATCGCCGCCGCCGCAAGAGATGTTCGATGAATATCTTTACTTCTCCAGCCAATCGCAGACGATGGTTCGGCATGCGGCGGATCTGGTGCAGACCTACGTCAAATCCGGACAGCGCGTGCTTGAAATTGCATCGAATGATGGTTACCTCTTGAAGCATGCTCAAACTCGCGGCGCTACAGTCCTCGGAATAGATCCCGCATCGAACATTGTTAGCGCCGCTAACGCTCAGGGTATTCCTACCGAATGTGCTTATTACGATCAGTCAATTGCTTATGAGATGAAGAACAGTTGGGGGGAAGCTAATGTACTTTTCGCAAACAATGTGTTAGCGCACGTTCCAGATCCAAACGAAATTGCTGCTGCAATAAAAATCTCACTTGCGTCCAATGGAATTGCACATGTTGAAGTGCCGTGGGTGGTGCGCATGATCGCAACCGGCGCGTTTGACACGATTTATCATGAGCATCAATGTTATTTTTCGCTTTCGGCTTTAAGAACGCTTTTCAATCGCAATGGGCTGCGAATTATTGCCAGCAATGTTATCGATATTCATGGCGGTTCATTACATCTGCAAATCACGCATGAAGGTGATGAATCGCAAGTCATTTCACAAGCTGAGCATGAGCGTACATTGGGAATTTTCAATGACGACTTCTATTCCAGCTTCGCGCAACGCGCTGCGACTCTCAAAACCAGACTCGACGAACTCATGTCGCGGTATTCCCGGGTAGTGGGATACGGTGCTGCGGCCAAGGGAGTTGTGCTCTTGAATTATCTTGGGTTTGACAAAAGCCGCATCACATGGGTTACTGACATCAGCCCGTACAAGCAAGGCCGATATATTCCCGGAACCGGTCAGCCGGTTGTTTCGCCAGACATGCTCTCGTCGGAAATGCCGCCAGCCGCCCTGCTACTGCCATGGAATATTAAAGATGAAGTTGTACGCCGGAATCGCAATTACATAAATCAAGGAGGAAGCTTCATTGTGCCGATTCCAGATATTCAAGTGATTGATAAATTCGCACTTGATGATTCGTCTGTTTTGAAACATGAGTTCTGATGAGTGCGTGACACGATGATCGACACAACAACCAGCCGCCGTCAGTTGACTCGTTCGTCCCCCACTGCAACGAATCCTGAGTCCTCCACAACTGCCATTCATGGTTTAAAGATTATCCCGCTTCCGCGGATACCCGACGAACGCGGCACCATTTTGCACATGTTGCGAAGTGATGACCCACATTTCATTTCATTTGGCGAAATATATTTCTCAACAGTTTATAAGAACGTGGTCAAAGGTTGGCATCGGCATCGGGATATGACGCTGAATTATGCCTGCATCTTCGGCCGGATAAAACTTGTCGTATTCGACGACCGTCCCAATTCACCGACTCGCGGAAATAGTGTTGAGCAATTTCTCGGGCCAGACCATTATGCGCTTGTGCAAATTCCACCCGGTTTGTGGAATGGTTTTAAAGGCATGAGCGATCCATGTGCCATTGTCGCGAATTGTTGCACTCACCCACATGATCCGACTGTTGATCGCACCGAACGCGTCGATCCGTTCAACAACACAATTCCTTATGATTGGAACGTTTGTTGCCATTAACAATTGTGGAAAGCTCGACCTATGGATAATGTCGATATTCCTGTTTTTGCTCCTCATTTAGGTATCGACACGCTAAAAGCGGTCACGGATGCTTTTGATGTCGGCTGGATCGGCATGGGCGCCACAACCGCTCAATTTGAAGCTGCATTGCAGAACTATTTGGGAGGCGATCGCCACGTGGTGGCCACCATGACAGGCACAGCGGCGCTTCATCTCGGTCTTCTCCTGGCGGGTGTGGGTCCCGGCGATGAAGTAATTCTTCCGTCATTCAACTACATTGCTGATGTCCAGGTGATTCTGTGGTGCGGCGCAACTCCAGTGTTTTGCGACATTGACCAGAACACCTTGGCCCTTGATCCAATTCGCGTGAAGGAACTGATTTCATCAAAGACCAAAGCCATTATGCCGCTTCATTTTGCAGGCGTTGTTGGCAATCTTGATGCGATATATCAGTTGGCGACAAAACATCACCTTCGCGTTGTTGAAGACGCGACTCATGCGTTAGGTTCTTCATTCCAAGGTCGAAAGATCGGTTCGTTCGGCGACATTGCGTGTTTCTCCTTTGACGCAGTCAAAATTATTACATCCTTGGATGGCGGCGCGGTCACTTGCAGCGCCGCTGAAGATCTCCAGCGTTTGCATCGTTGGCGGTTATTGGGCGTTGATAAAGACACTGAAGAACGATACAAGAATCGACGAGCGTGGGACTATGATGTGACGTCGATCGGCTTTCGCCACCATATGACCAACATTAACGCTGCAATCGGTCTATCGCAACTCGCGCGATTAGACGAATTCATCGCGAATCGTAGATCCATCTGCCAAATTTACAATGAAGCGTTTGGCGATCAACATTGCTACATTACTCCCGCCACGACATTCAGCGATGTTGGACCATTTATCTATACATTGCGAGTGCAGAATGACGCTCGACACGCATTTATGAACTATTTGCGCAAGCATGGAATTGCCACAGGTATTCATTTTTTGCCATGTCACGAAAAAACGTTCTGCCGTGATATGCCGCGCGGTTCAATGACAATCACTGAACATGTCAGTAGCGACATTGTTACGTTACCGCTCTGGTCACAAATGCCACAATCTGTTGTTGATCGAATTGTCGATACGGTTACCAGATTTCAGCATGATGGCCCATGCGCTCGCACGGTCGCGAAGGTGGTCGCGTGAAAGATCAGCAACGACTTCGATGTCCGCTCTGCGCTCAAAGTACGACAGTGCTCATTGATCGCATTGAACGACAACCGCCACTTTTGAACCAATTGCTTTCATCGCTCGATGAAGCCCTACAATATCCAACAGTCACACTAGAATTCGTTGGTTGTTCAAGTTGCGGTTTTGTGTGGAACGCTTCGTTTGATCCAAGCGCCAATGATTACGAAGCGGGCTATGTGAACGATCAATCGCGATCACCTACTTTCAGAGAACATCTTAACTCGGTGAGGTCCGAGCTGCTCCAACATTTACAGCACCAAGACGGGGAGATACTCGAAATTGCCTCCGGGCAAGGCGATTTCCTCTCTTCGATCTGTCGTGCGGCGAATCGCAAAGGACTGGGCTATGATCCCGCTTATGTAGGAACACATCCTACTCCTGACGTAACAATTCATCCAGTAACTTTCGACGAAGTCGCCTTACAACATCTACTTAAGACAGAACGGCGCGTAGGCCTACTTATATGTCGCCACGTTCTTTCGAGCTTGCCTTATCCATTTGAAATGCTTGATTTCTTTCATCAGCTTTTGAAGCAGTCTGGTGGCCTGTTGTATCTTGAAATACCTGATTTTGAATGGATTGCAAAGCACGCTTCATTCTTCGATTTCTACCACGAATCACATTCGCTCTTCACGACCGTTACGTTATCGCGGGCCCTTGCTCTCGCCGGATTTTCATCCAAAACAACGTGGCTGAGTTTTCACGGCCAATACATTTCATTGGTTGCAACATCCGACGACAGTAATATCGCAACTCACATTACTCCATTCTCGCAGTCATTTGATTTTGCCGCCTTGGGAACTCGAATGCAACAACAACGCAGCTATTGGCGACAACGAATTGCGACTTTACGTCGCAATGGCCCCGTTGTCGTTTGGGGCGCGGGCGGTAAGGGTGTCAGCCTGGTGGCACAATTACATCTTGGCACGGCTCAAATCGCAAACTTCGTAGATATTAATCCTGCTAAATGGGGACGATTCGTACCGATTTATGGACAACGAGTCATTGCTCCGAAAGAATTGATTGGTTTGGCGAGTGACCGGAACTCACGTGCCAGTGTGGTGTTATTAAATCCTAATTATGTAATAGAAATTCAAGACTTGATCAATTCGCTCGGAATAAGAGCCCACATTGAAGTTGTCGATTCGGCTGTTACTCCGCACACAGCTTGTACAGAACATGCAATTGCATGACTCAGTCCACGACATCTTCCCGGCCTTTATTGACGATTGGATTGGTTGTCCACAATGGTGAACGCCATCTTGATGAGGCTATTCACTCATTTCGGAACCAGACTTTCTCCAATTTCGAACTGATTATCTATGATAACGCTTCAACGGATGCAACACCTGAAATTGCACTTCGTCACTCCCAAGCGGATCCGCGAGTGCAGATCGTTCGACATCCCAAGAACATTGGCGCCTTGGCAAATTTTGTTTTCGCTGCTGAACACGCTGCGACAGACTTCTTTTGCTGGGCGGCCCATGACGATGTAAGAGAACCAACTTTTCTAAAGACGCTCCTCGAGTTGTTTAAAATCTGTCCTGAAGCGGCATTTACTTGTTGTGCGGCCCGTAATTTAAATCCTGATGGCACGCGCGCGGAAACCCGACCAGAAACAGCATCGCTTCACAAATGCTTACCGCAAACTCAGATTAATCGCACCAAAGTCTATTTGCGCGAGGCGCCAGGCACAATTTTTTATGGGGTCTTTCGTCTTGCGCCATTGCAATCTAAGCTTGAAGTGCTTCGACGATTGGATGCGTTGAGTCCAACGGGTCCGGTACTTCTTGGTGCTGACATGATTTTTCTCGCCGAGTTTCTTCGCGATTTTCCATTTGCCATTTCGAGCGAGCCGCTGCTGCTTTTTCGCCGCGGCGGATGCAGTCATAATTTGAACGCATACGGTTCACTGCGCACCTTTGGACGGCATGTGTTCACATTTGCTCGCGAATTACGCCGTGCGACCGTTATGCCAAATGCTCCGCTTTTGGGGCGAGTCGTTTTATTGATCGCGAGAACGCGCTTTCTGATAAATTATCTAACATCAATCTCAATGCGAAGAATGCTTTTTCATTACCTGCTTAAAGCCTTGCCTGTTCTTAGTTGCCTGACTGCAATCGCTCGTGTTCAATGTAACACATCATTTCGAAGACTTCGACGCCGTGCATCTGAATTGCCTTCGTCGACACGGACCGTGATCTTTGGCGCGGGCAAACACACGGACCGATGCTTTCTATCCATTGCTCGGGCGCTCCAGCCAAACGCAACCATTGTCGCGGTCTGTGATGATTCGCCCCGCAATTCTGCGCTGACGTTGCCAGTAAGGGTTGAGCATGTTGACATTCTCAAATCGCTTAATCCTGCGCTAATTGTGATCTCAAGCGACACTTATGAGCGTCAGCTGATGTTGCGTGCGAAACAGGTCGCTCCTGCAAATTCTTCAATTTGGTGTATTTATGACACGCAACTTGAAGCGGACATTGCTTCCCCAACTTTCGCATCTACAGAAGCGATGAATTCATCTAATTCTAGAAGGCCACGCGAATCGTTAAAAGCGCACGTCAATTGTTGACGAACAAGCTGTTGAACAAACTCTGCCCGCTGATTCAAGTTAGATTCGGCTGAACACGCTGAATACATTCGCTCACGCAACAGTCGGGCCATCTTGATCGCATGGGTGGGATAATTAAGTACTTTTAATTGAGCAGTCGCGAGCATCTGAATATCTTGAGCAGGAACTACTGTGATTCCGCGAACATGCTCTGTGATGCCGACTTGATCACTAACAATGATTGGCTTAATTCGATCCAACGCTTCCGCAGCAGCGAAAGAGAAACTCTCAAACATGCTGGGCACTACTACGAGCGTGCTCCTATCAATGTATTCCAAGACACACTGGTGCGATACTTCACCGCACCATTCAAAACGATCACGAAAGCGCGGCGACAGGAATGAAAGAACATATTGAATCATACTACCACCCCCAGGCGCGGTGAATGTGTCAGGACCCACAATAGACGCTACAGCGTCTGGATGGGATTCAAATACCTTGTTTAAACTTTTGATCCATGTCAATACACCTTTGCGTGGTTGGACTGAACCGATCAATAGAATGCGATTTGAAGTTTTATTTGTTTTGACGGAATCGCTCAAACCTGGCCTTTGAATGATATATGGAGCGACCATGCAAGGTCGCTTCGTGTTTATGTGGCGACTTAATTTCTTGCTCGTCGCAATAATTCCGTCAGCCGCAACTAAGGCTCGGCGCTCCCAAGCATGATACGTCTGCCGTCCGAATCGCATAATATCAGCATTGTTAAGTTCTTCTTCAATATACATCGGGGTGTGAGCATGGACCAGTAGCATGGCGGGCCTTAAATGCCTGCGCACATCACCAGAACACAATGAGGCAAAACCCTCGGCCTGGCAATCGACAAATTCAATAGCGTCATATTGCGACTGCACATTAAGCAAATACAGCGCCACGGCACGGGACCATAACGCATAACGATACGGACGAATTAGTTCCAGTTTTCGCAATACTGGCACGATATTATGAAATTCTTGTGTCAGATCAGAAGTTGACACAGAATGGACTGGAATGTCCCTAGGATGCAATTCGCCCGGCCGCGTCAACAATTCAATTTGCCAACCATTGCGCTTCGCCGCATCGCAAAATCGGCTAACGTAAGTGCCGACTCCACCTTGAGAGGAATGATGTTGTGAACTTACAAGCAGCCATCGCATGTGAGTAACTGACTCCTCCGCATATCTAAGAAAGACTCACACCTCACCCCGGAAGTGTGTCAGTATTCGATTAACCAGTCCATCATACGTATCATGCTGAATCACAGATTCGCGCATGGGGCAAATCAATGCACGGCGAGCTTCAGGATGGTCAATGTATCGATTCAGGAGCGAATTCAATGACTGTTCATCGTGAAACACCACGTTCGCAAAACCGGGCAGATCTGACGCAACCCGCGTGGGAATGCAGCGCATTTCGGCAAGGACGCTGAATAATCCTTCATCGGTGAGCATGTCCTCAATCCTGTTTCCTTTGCGCAATGTTTCAATATGAACTCTCCGCTGTGGATCAGTGCTTTTACGAATTACCACCTTGCACAGCGTTTCGATCATGCAGCAGGCGTTATGCAACGATTCATCTTGTTCTCGTAACTCTAACAATTGAGAGAGACTCTTTAGTTCGTGTAGCTGAATAATCTTCTGAATTCTTGCAAAAGGTTCTCGAATAAAATCAAATGGGTTATACCTGCACAACATGAAAGACCCCGTCGCAATACCATCGAGCAATCGCTGATGCATTGACCCGTAACTATTAATTTGCAGATTGATTTGGGTCGAATGGTAAACACGTCGAAGCAATTCGCCGCTTTCGATTTCTCCGGCCGCAAATTCACGGAACCGTGTGTTCCGCTCCCATCCCCGGCCGTATATTCTGAACTTGCGATTGTTTTCCATCGCCCATCGTGCAACCCATTCCAAAGCTCCATGGCGATAAACTCGATCGTAAATTCGCGCAACTTGCGGGTAGAGTTTCGAACGCCTTACGTCGTGAGACAGCTCTGGATGTTTGCTCTGTCGTTCCGCCTCCAGCATTAATTCAACAAGATCGTAACTATTTGCCCAACCTTGCCGTTCTACGCGTTCTCGAATAAGTGAAAGAAAACATTGAAATAATGTTTTCAACTCGCGCGATCCACCCTGTGATATCTCTTCAACAAGTTCTTCCGCAGTCGCTGCGCCATGACTTACAAATGACACATCGCACAAGTATGGTTCTAATTCTGTTAATCCGATTGGTGCATTATTATAGGTATCCGCATCAGTCAGGTTGTTGCTTTCGATAAACCGGGCCAATGGATACTTATATAATGCAGCCATAACATGCGCCGAGTGCCCAATGACAAGATCGAGTTCCGTCACGGATTGACCGGCATCTTTTGAGCACAACCGATCCATGTGGTCTTGAACCCAGCACACGTAGGGCACGTTGGCGGGCATCGAATCTTGGAATTCACATCGAAGATGATCGATGACAACAATCAAGTCTGCGTTCGCTTTCGATAAGACATCTAACACCGGCACGGTGGCCGTATGGTTATTCGGCTGCATTGCGAGTTCAAACTGGCAATTGCGTTTTCGGAATGCTTTGCCTAAATCTCTCAGGGAATGCTGAATTACGGTGGAGTATCGACTAGAAAAACCAATGACTCTTAATGGCGAACCCGATCGATCGCACGCCCGGAATCGTTGTTTCCAATATTCGATATCACTTTTCGAATATTGAAGGTCAAGCTTTTGCTTCGCTTGTGCGCGCATTGTGCAGCGAATTTGATCGATCTCATCAAAATAATTGCTTGCAACATTCGCATGTGCAGCTTGCGGCCGCGCGGAGGTAATGCGGATGGGCGGCAACGTTCGCCATGGATTCTGAATCAGCAGATCGCGGTATCGCTTGAATGCACTATTTCCAACAACATATTCGATGCGCCCACTATTGGTCTGCGGAAGATTGTCGACAAGTTGCAACCAGATTGCAAAAACATTTTCATCTGTCTCAATAATGTCTATTGGCGGACCATAACCGTTTGACAGTTGAAATGAGAGCAGCTTGGTCCATAACGCAGCATTAGGTACGCCTAGGAGAAGAAACGAAGTGGACAATGAAAGTTCAGGCCACTTCATTTTGTGGATATTAGCAACCTGATCAGAGAACGGAAAGACAAATTCGAGTTTGGAAGCAGATTGATTCCGAATAACGAATATATTCCCTTTATGGCTGCGAAACGCTTGGATTTCGGAAATGACGGATTGAGAATTCTTTAAGCGTGTCACGCATTGCGGTACCAATTCCTTGATCTTTTCGACGTTGTGGCCAAGTCGAATTAACCTTTCCGAGGCCGAAATCTCGCCTGTCGGTAACGCACGTAATTGACGAACCAAATCAGCGATTTGCGGATTCGCAAGCAGCTGATCACCCCCCGCTTGTAATAATCTGACTGCAAGTCCCGCAACTCCGATTCTTACAAGTGCCTTGGTCATCGCGAGGATTAGTTGAAGAGTTCCTCCATGCGCGAGCTGCGAAAAAGCCTGTTCCAAGGCAGCTTCCGCGTGCTCACCTTCAAGAGCATTCAATAATGCAACATTGAATTGCGTGGGTTGTGCGGTAACAGTCGACATGCACTTGTTCGTTCATCAATATAGTTTTCGTTCCAACACCAACAATCCATCGACCAAACACTTTGCAACAAAGCGAGAATCATTCATCATTCGTTCCACCGCCATGCGCATGACGCTAAACAATTGCGGCACGACATCATGAAACAGCAATGCGCCGCCTGGCGCTATCAGACTTGAATAGTTATCAAAATCAAATAAGACGCCGTCAGTGGTGTGAAGCCCGTCAATGAACACCAACCCAACGGTGTTTGAAACGCAATCGAAACGGCTCGCGGCTTCTTGGCTGGTCATTACAAGCTGCTTTAACCGATGCTCAAATCCATATTTGGAGAATGCAAATCGCATGATGTCGCGCGTCGCAGTGTCGGGATCTATGGAATAGATCTCGCGGTCGCTCATTTCTGTAGCCGCTGCCAAATGAAGCGCGCTTCCGCCTAGAGCTGAACCTATTTCAACGATTGGTCGATCGCTTGCATAATGCGCCGCGGCCGCACCCAGCACGACGCGCTGAGATGCAGTTTGCATGGATGCAACGATTTCGCGACTGTCTAAATGACATTGCAGTAATCGTTCAAATGATGTGGTTCCCAGATCTATAGCGTGTTGAGCCGGAAAAATCCGCTTCGTTGCCTCGGGCCAGAGACGATTGCACAGATGGCGCGAAGCGAAAAAGCCGAGATCTGGCGTTTCTCGAAGAGAGACAAATGCGCACGAGTTCTTGATGTATGTCGAGCTTGCCAAATTGTCGGTTGGGGAGGACACGTTGAGATCGAGATGGGAATCTTTGTCGATAAATAAATGCCGATGCCCGCTGTGCAGGTGCGGCAGCTCGACCTTGCCAAACCTTCGAATGTCTTCTCGAATATAAGAGCATGGCCAGGCCAAGTCATTTGAACGTGAACGGATAACCCGACCTTGCGAAACGAGCGAACGGCTTGCGGCGGCATCAAAGGCTATAGATTCACAATTTGTGAATTGAGCGAGTCCTATCTCGGTGCGCCTATTGTCAAAGCACACTGCTCCAAGTTTGAGCGAGCTATTGAATGTTTCGATCAACTCTTTGTAAGTTGTTTCCGGTGAATAAATTGTTATTGCAAACGCATGAAGGTCGATCGCTTTGATGGGAATGGCAGTGCATCCGAATGATTGAGCACGTTTACAGCTATCATCGTTCGCATCATAGACAAACAATTGCTGTGGCGATATATCTAAGTTATTTATCAGATACGAGGCGATGCGCAGTCCCTGCTGACCAAATCCTAAGATGAGAAGACGGCCATCTGGTTCAATTTGTTGAACTATTCGGGCAAGTTCGCAAAAATCATGCTTGTCGGTTGCTTTGTCTAACACGACATAATGTTCATCTCGGATGGCACCAAATTGCCGCAGAGAAAGCAAATGAGGGTTTAATTCATCTGCAAAAACAAAGCAAACGCCCGGCGTTGGATAAACTTTATTGCACGGCCATTCTGGCAACGTCATGTGTGCACAAGAATCAAAATCGTCTGCTGGTGAAAGACTCGAATCGGGCAGCACAAACTTGTAAAGGGCAAGGGCCGTAAGTTCTCCAGGTATTTCTCCCAAAGCATGCGTACTGCCTGAAAAGACCAGCGCGGCAAAATCGCCGCGGCAAATGGGGTGTCGCCTTGCATGGGTATATCGCACCTGAGATTGGCAGGCTCGCCTTACTTGAACGTGCTGGTTCATTGTCGTAGCAGGCGTCATGCTGTCGCTGCAAGAGGTTGATCTAAAATGCGAAGCGGAAAAGATTTCTGCTCGTTGCGCTTCACTTTCGTCAGAACCTGAGTTTCAGCCAAACTATACATGGCCTTCCGTTGCTCTGGTTTGCTTAGATGGGTATATAGCGCGTGAATGCCATGCGAGGTGCATGTAAGGCATGATTGATGTCTGTACTTGATCTCCTGCAATTGATTCCAAGTTAGATCAAGAACATTCCCAACTCCATGCTGCTTCCCTGTATATACCGCGCAACAAAGGTTCACATTGCCTTGAAAATCAATAACCAGCTGGTCAATTAATTCGCATGGCGAGTTTTTATGCGCAGCCATGAGGGAAAGCGCATCATGAATGCTTGGCACAATAGATTCTTCTGCGAATTCTCGTTCATGCGAGGGCAACGTGTGATTGATGAATTGAAGCATCTTTTCAAGCGGCATCAAAAATGCCCAATCACTCATGAATTCAAATCCAAGGCTTTTTGCAAAGTCTTCCATCAACTCGATTTCAGCGAGGTTGTGCCGGTACTTGTGAAAGTAAACGTGAATTTTCGTGCGGCAGCTGGGATTTGCAGCTTTCGCGCGACTCAGCCGCTGCATGTTCTCTTTCACGCGCTCAATGACCCCGCCACGATGACCGCGTTCATAAGTTTGCTGTGTAAAACCCGAAAGAGAAACACGAAACGTCTTTATTCCCGATGCCATCAGGCCTTCGGGATCAGGAAGGTAATTCAGATTTGACGATAAGTGAAGGTGAAAACCAGCCCTTGTTGCAGCCTTGCAATAGTCCACAATTCGAGGATGAAGCAGTGGCTCGGTCCAGTTGTAAAAGTGCAATTGCCAATTTGGAAAATTACTCTTCAGCTTTTCAAGAATCTGATCAAAGAGAAGGTCCGTGATCATTCCATTTGGATTGGCGCCACGCATCGTGCCCACCGGACACGATGGACATTTCAAATTGCACGAGCCAACAAGGTCCCACAGGATCAGACGCGGACCAGTGCGCTTGGAATCTTCAAGTTGAGCTGACAACGCCGGCGCGATCGATTGAAAAGATTGGTCGCTTCTGGGTTTCAAGGGCAGGCTTCTCGTTTGCTGCGAATTCTTCATGATCGACATACCCATGAATTTTGCTTGAATAACTGATGCATTAAGGTCTTCGGAAGAATGCCGGGGCATCAACAAAGCGAAACTCGGGTCATAGCCGATAACAGTCTCAGAGGAATTCTCCATGTCCAAGACCATGCAACGCAGCGCCGGCAAATCATCTACAAAAAATCGCCAGCTGGATCGCCATGCCACGGCAACCATCGACAAGCGGAATATCTACACGACTACTGATGAGGAAGCGCTGGTAAAGCACGATCTCATTTCACAAGCGGATCTGAAAACGCTGCGTCAAGAGTCGGCACACTCTGGCAAGTGCGCGATTTCACTCCTCATCGAACGCAATGTTTACACGTCCGATCAGATTCAACTTTGTTTGAACACATCCGCGTGGCTGAACAGGTCCACCAACGATCACCTCAAGCATATTATCTCGGAAGATTCAATCGCAACTTACCAGCATGAGTTTGCAATGAACGGCTACTTCACCGTTCCCCATTTCCTCAGTCGCGAGCAACTGTATGCATTGGACCTTGCTTTGCATCGCATCAGCCTGGCTCACGTCGATCAGGATCCAGTCAAACACAAGCTGTATCATTCGATTGGTGGATCGTTGTTGTATAGCCAGCAACCACTGGTGGATCTGAATGCTCATCCGGCGCTGCTGAAAATCGCGCAATCATTTCTTGGCGAAGATCTGGTGCAAGGAAAATATTACATCAAGGTGGATGATCCATATCAATACAAGGGTATGTTTGGCCACACTCATGCTGAAACCCATTTTGATTGCTTAAGCCGTACGCTTTACATGTTTCTTTACATGGATGCAACCGGACATGATTACGGCGCGTTTCAGATCATTCCGAGATCGCACGAGTTGTACTCACGCAGCGCCAATGGCCAGACGATGTACAAAGGCCAGACGTTGAATTCTGAATCGCCAATGACGAACAAGGCTTCGCTGGTGCATGACTCCGAACATGCCCATCGCTGGGGCGACTACGAGTCATTGCAGATGCCTGGAAACACGTTGCTGGTTTTGTCGCCATTCATCTGGCATGCGGTGCGCCCGATCATGCATCGCCGACGATTGATATTTAATGGCTATTTTGACGCCAGTGCGCTCACCCGCGACTTCGTCATGCGCAGCGATTATTTCGGAGCGTTTCCCTATGAACTCTCTCGATGCGATCTCTCGCTACTGAATGCACAACAACGGGAATTGCTTTCGATTCATTTGGATCGCCAAGCGTGGCTTACGAAGCGCGGCTTATAAAGCCAAATTCGTTTACACATGTCAGCAACTTCGCGAGTACGCGCTCCGTGCCTCCGTGCCTCCGTGCCTCCGTGCCTCCGTGCCTCCGTGCCTCCGTGCCTCCGTGCCTCCGTGCCAAATTTTACAATTCCATTACGCGTGATCGAATGCAGCCTATCATGCGGCCATGTCAACAACTTCATCAAGTTCGCTTGCTTCTCGTGCCCTGGGTTCAACGGGAATCAACGTCTCGATTCTTGGATTTGGTGCAGAAGCAATTGGACGCAAAGGCCGATCCTTTGAAGATGCAGACCGCACACTCAACGCGGTGCTGGACATGGGCGTGAATTTGATTGATACCGCTTCTGCGTATGGCCGTTCAGAAGAATTCATCGGGCGCGCAATTGCGGATCGAAAAAATGAATTCACCGTTGTCACGAAATGCGGATGGGTAGGCGATTGGGAACCTGCTTGGTTGCCACAACAACTTGCCTCGACAATAGATTCGTCACTGCGAGCGTTGCAGACCGATTGCCTCGACGTGCTGTTGCTGCATAGTTGCGGTATTGAAGAGCTTCAGAAAGGAGATGTAGTTTCCGCGATTCAAAATGCAAAGGCCAAGGGTAAAGCACGATTCATCGGCTACAGCGGCGATAATGAAGCGCTTCAGTTTGCAATCAACCTTGGCATTTTTGATGTAGTTGAAACTTCGTTCAATATTTTGGATCAAGCAAACGCTTCAGCCATCGCGCAGGCAAATCAACGTCACATGGGAATCTTGATTAAACGGCCGATCGCCAATGCAGTACCCGGAAGATCCGAAAAACCCCGCAGTGATTATGCGGCTCAATACTGGCCTCGCTGGCAATCGATCGGACTTTCATCAAGTGATATCAACGGCCTTCCATGGCTGGACGTAGCCGTGCGATTCACCGCATTCTGGTCGGGCGTGTCCTCCGTGCTGGTTGGATCAAGTCATGCCGAGCACATGCTCGACAATGTGACTTTCCAGCACAGTGGGATCCGAAGCTTGGAATTCACGTGACTTGAAGTCGCGGC